>Ga0315316_10000860_pt1 | contig 20623 bp, 27 predicted proteins | sample M160m3416metaG_FD_203702 | JGI IMG/M metagenome (GOLD analysis project Ga0315316, IMG submission 203702) | Ammonia-oxidizing marine archaeal communities from Monterey Bay, California, United States - M1 60m 3416 | ecosystem: Environmental > Aquatic > Marine > Intertidal zone | place: USA... | reverse complement strand
TAAATATGTCCCTCTTTCTTACAAACTATGTCAACAGATCCTCGGAGGGGGTGTACTAGAAACAGAACACTTCATTAATTGGTTAGCTTATATCTACCAAAAGAAACAAAAAACTATGACTGCATGGATACTTACAGGTGTTCCGGGCACGGGTAAAGGGTTGTTTGTACATAAAGTACTTAAACCACTCTTTGGTGAAGCACAAGTCCCTATGCGTTCGTTAGAAAATATAGAAGAGCAGTTTAATTTATACATGCGTATGGCCCTATTCTTAGTAGTTGATGAATTTCGTATGGGAGATTCCGGCAACATAGGACGTATGGCAGATAAGTTAAAGCATCAAATTACAGAACCAACACTAACTGTGCGTGCTATGCGTGCAAACCAGGTAGAGCTGCCCAGCTTTTGTAACTTCTTATTTCTTACTAACAGAGCTGACGCCGTCAAAATAGAGGATGGCGATAGACGTTACAACGTAGCCCCCAGGCAAGAACGTAAGTTAGAAAAGACTTTCCCTGAATTACTTACACGTCTAGGAGATCTGGATAAAGAGTTGTATTTATTTGCAGGTCTTTTAGAAAAGTTCCAAGTAGATGAACGTATGGCTCATACTGCATTAGATAATGATGCTAAGCGTGATATGAAGCTTGTCAGTATGTCAGTCTTAGAAGAGTTCGCAAACGCTATAAAACTAAACAACTTAGAGTATTTCTTAGAAATTTTAGATATACCGCTTACAAACACATTTGACGCAGGTGGTATAAGTACATCACAAAGATACATTAAGAATTGGATTGCTACGTCAGGAGAAGAAACCATAATACCTATGCAGCATCTAAAAGTAGTGTATGATGTATTAACTGATAACAAAAAAGTGTTATCTATTAGGGACTTTACTAAGGCCATGAGTAGGTTAAGCATTGTTACCACTCGTAAAAGAATGGGAGAAGGCGAAAACAGAGCTGCTCCAAGAGGAGTTCTCATTACTTGGCTTTTAGATAAAGAAGTAAAAGAGTCTGTACTTAACGAACATTTCGATAAGAAAGACATGGAACTTACTAGGAAAACAGCGACACACTAATATATGTCAAAGCTTGTACAAGACAAGCGTCCAGATCTAGAGAATGTAATAGCAACGGACGCCCCAAAGGAGTTGGGACTCATACCAGCTTGGTCACACTCGACTCTAAAAACCTTTGAAACATGCGCTTATCGCAGCTACATTGCTAAGGTAAAAAAAGTACAAGAAGACTTTGGGCCTGCTGCAGCACGTGGTAGTGAAATCCATCAGAAAGCTGAAGACTATGTAAATGGTACTCTTGGTGAATTCCCACAAGAATTAAAAAAATTTGAGAGCCAATTTAAAGTACTTAGAGCACTCTTCATAGAAGCGAAAGTAGAACTAGAAGGAGAGTGGGGGTTCACAGTTGATTGGGAACCTTGCGGTTGGTTAGAACCTATTACCTGGGCGCGTATTAAATTAGATGCAATTGTCCATGAGGATGAAACATCAGCACGCGTTATTGATTACAAAACAGGTAAAAAGTTTGGTAATGAGATTGCACATGCTCAGCAAGCATTAACTTATGCAATAGGTAGTTTCTTTAGATACCCAGAACTACAACATGTACAAACAGAGTTGTGGTACCTAGATCAAAGTGAAACAACTTTACAAGCTTATACTAGAGATGAGGCTATGTTATTCATGCCTAAACTCCATCAGCGAGCTGTAACTATGACAACGGCTACTAACTTTCCTCCGAACCCATCCAATTACAATTGTAAGTGGTGTTCGTATAAAGAAGGAGAGTACCCACACTGTCAACACGGCATGAAATAAAGTATAATGAAATGATAAATACAGTAATAAATACAGTAATAAATACTAAATACAGGATTAAATATGAAATTAGATTCACCGGCGCCCTACGCCCATCAAACTCAAACCACCGATTTTATTCTCAATAACCCTAGATGTTTAATTACATCTGACCCTGGCACAGGTAAAACACGCTCTGTATTAGACGCTATTATCCAAACCGATAGTGTTACTTTAGTTATAGCCCCCTTGTCTATACTTGAAGCAGCTTGGGTAGACGACATTAAAAAGTTTCAACCCACACTAACTTATGGAGTAGCTTATGCTAAGAACCGCCAGAAAATATTCGCCGACCAAGACCTTGATGTGGTCATCACTAACTTCGAAGCTGTCAACTTTCTATTTAAAAATCCACACTTACTTGAAAGATTCAATACATTGGTGGTTGATGAATTCACAGCCTTTAAAAACAAGGATTCAAAACGATCCAAAAATCTTAGAAAGATTGTGTCACATTTTGATACTAGGATCTTTATGTCTGGTACTCCTAATACCAATACTATTTTAGATGTATGGCATCCAACTCTTTGTGTAGATGACGGTAAACGTCTAGGAGAACGTTATTATTCCTTTAGACACCAAGTATGCACTCCAAAGTTTAATGGCTTTGCTAATGAGTGGATCGACAAACCAGGTATAGAAGAGACCGTGGCCCATCAACTTAGTGACATAAACATTCGTTATGCTTTAGAAGATTGTATAGATTTGCCTGACAATACAACTCGAATAATGCATACAGACCTTACACCCGCCGTACAGCGCATGTATAAGACCCTAGCAGAGGAGTCTGTTTTATACACAAAACAAGGCACAATTAACGCAGTTAACGCTGGAGCACGTGTTAAGAAGCTACTACAGCTTGTTTCAGGGGCAGTTTATGATGAACAAGGTGAGGCTAAATATATCCATCAACATAGATATGACATGATTATAGATCTGTTAGATGTACGTAAACATAGCTTAGTTGCATTCAATTGGCGACATGAACGTAATGCTTTGATTGAGCTAGCTAAGAAAAAAGGTTTTACATACGAAGTTATTGATGGTGAAACTGACGCACATAAACGTGTTGATATTGTACAACGGTTCCAAGCAGGACAAATAAAAGTACTGTTTGCACACCCACAATCCGCCAGCCACGGGTTAACACTAACAAAAGCTACTACATGCATATGGTGCAGTCCCACCTATAATGCAGAACATTTTCAGCAGTTTAACCGACGTATACATAGGTCCGGTCAAACAAGTAAAACTGAAACAATTCTAATTGCTGCTCGTAATACCTGGGAAGAAACAGTGTATGAAAAGCTTGATGGTAAATTAGGCAAAATGGAGAATCTTCTCCACATCTTAAACAAATTACATAATCAGGAGGAATGTAATGACTGAAGAAAAAAACTTGAACCAGCTAATGGATGAATTAGCTTCTGTACGTGGTGAAATTAAATCACTACAAGAACAGGAGAAAGTCCTAAAGCTACGTCAAAACGATCTCGATAGTGAAATCATTCACAAAATGGAAGAGCAAGGTCTCGACCAGATTGCGAGCGATGTATGTACAATTTCGAAAAAAGTAGAAACTGTACCTACTGTAGAGGACTGGGACGTATTGCATAAGCACATAATTGACACTGGTCGATTTGAGCTGCTGCAAAAACGTATGTCCGCTACTTCCTATAGGGAGGCTTTACAATTGGACGGTTCCGTCCCAGGAGTAAAGTCTACGGAGCTTACTAAGATTAACTATCGAAGTAAGTGAATATTAACCATGAAAGAAGGAAGGTGAACCATGGCTGAAGAAAAAAATACAGCTGTATCCTTAGTCTCTAGCTCCGTGCCAGCGCACGTTAAAGAGGCGACGGGCCTTGGAAACGAAAACGTTTCTACCCAACACCTACAGACCCCTAGGGTTAAACTACTTCAACAAATGAATAGCGAAGTTGATGAAAATCATGACGCTTATGTTGAAGGCGCTAAACCTGGTGATCTGTTGAACACTGTAACCAACGAGATCTACGGTAAAGAAATATACGTTATTAACGTGCATTTCACCGAAGACTTTGTCGTTTGGAGAAAGCGTGAAAAAGGTGGGGGACTTGTTGCTAGTTGCGCGTCAAAGGCTGATGCGGATGAAATCATTTCTACACAGGAAGGTAGTCCAGATGATTTTGAAATAATCCAAACTCAGTCTCACTTATTGATTCGCAAAGATGAAAAGACAGGAGAGATTAATTCTACTCCGTTCCTTATGGACTTTGCATCTTCTAAGTTGAGAGTATCTCGTGAATGGAACACGCAGATTGCTCAACTTGGCGGCGATAGATTTTCTACACTTTGGAAGGTTTCTGCTGTGAGTACACAGAATAGAGCCGGACAAAAATTTCAAAACCTTAGTGTTATGAAAGAAGGCTGGGTCACAGACGATGACTATGAACTAGCTAAGAAAGTCTACGGATCAGTATCTGGCAAACAGCCAGCTCCTGAAGCGTAAGTAACTGTGCGTACATGCTGCGTCATATAGTGTCGCAGCGTGTATGTACTTTTTATGGTATCCTAAAGCCGTGAATGAAACTGGCTTTATAAAAAAAGTTAATAAATCTTTATCTACTAATATCTATAAGTGGAAAATCAACGACCCCTACCATGGAGGTGTGCCTGACTGTTACTACTCTGGCCCTGTTGGAATGTGCTTTGTAGAATATAAGTACAAACCTAAGCTCCCAGCTCGAGATACGTCAAAAATAGACTTTGGTCTATCTAAACAACAAGAACTTTGGCTTACAAACCAGGTAAATAATCAGGTGTCCGTGTACGTACTAGCAGGTTGCGAAGATAAAGTTGTACAAGTGGGCTATAACTTTGGCAAAGTAAACGAATATACCAAACAAACATTTTTAGAAGACGCTATGGAATTTGAACAAGCAGTCTTTTTACTAAACTCACGTTTAGGAGGAACCGATGAAAGACATTGATATGGTTAATAGTCCCCCACACTATAATGAGGGTGGTATTGAATGCATAGATGCAATTGAAGCATCCATGTCACAAGAAGCATTTAGAGGCTATTTAAAAGGAAATATGTTAAAGTATTTGTGGAGATACGAAAACAAAGGAGGAAAGGAAGACCTTGATAAAGCAAACTGGTATCTTACAAAACTTAGAAGGTCATTCTTGGAAGAATAAATGTACGAATATAATTGCACTGTTGAACGAGTGGTTGATGGGGACACTATTGATGTTGTTCTGGATCTTGGTTTTTCTGTTCTTTATAAGTCTAGGGTGCGTTTATATGCTATTGATACTCCCGAGTCACGTACTCGTGACAAAGACGAAAAAGTTCGTGGAAAAATGGCTGGGAAATTTCTTTCAGATGCTGTTAGCAGTGGTTCTGTCGTTATAAGAACTGAACTCAAAGATTCTAAAGGTAAGTATGGGCGTGTGTTAGGTACAGTAGTAGTTGACGGCGTTGATATAAACCAGGCCATGTGTGATAAATTCTTAGCGGTCCCTTACTTTGGACAAAACAAAACCGCAGTAGAAGCTGCACACTTAAGTAATAGAACTAAACTTATTGAATTAGGTCAATTCGACCCTACTACCGTTTCTTCCTAGCCGTCTTCGTACGCGCAAAGGATCTATTGTGACTTTGATGTCGCACAACTGTATTACTTGAAGAGTTATTAAAAGGATTACCATCTTTGTGGTGTATGTCCTTATCATCCCCTTTTTTTACTGTGCCAGCACGTAACGCAGCCCGCCTGGCTTTGTTACGCTGTGCTCTTCTTTTCTTTTGAGCAGGGCTACCTTGATATTTATCGTACTCGTTACGGTAATTTCTAGCCATAGTTACTTCTTCTTAGCTTTATCTTTTGCTTTACCAACATTTAAAGCTAACCAATCTATAACTTTATATAGCTTACCTAAATAAGTTGTAGATGTAGGTGTTGGAGTTACAGCTGCTATTAAAGAAGCAATAGCAATAATAGCCGTTATCCACATAAATATATTTAAATACATCATATTAGTTTCCTCCCGTGTCCTATTATTCCATAAATGTGAAGACTCTCAAAGGTTTTGCCTTACCTTTTACAGGCATTGGATCTAGCTCTTGTAGATAATATCCACATAAAGACTCAGTTTTTTCACCTATAAGTATGTCTACGCCCGCTTCTTTTGTTGCTGATTCAAGGCGTGCACCGCAGTTTACTGCATCTCCAATTGCTGTGTAGTCGAACCGTGATTCACTGCCCATGTTCCCTATTACAGCTTCACCGGTGTTTACGCCGATTCCGATCGCAATGGGGGGAAGTCCCTCAGCTTCTAGTTCTTTATTCAGTTCTTCCATGTTTAAAACTATATCTCTTGCACAATCACAAGCTATCCTGGGGTGATGAAGTAAGTCTAATGGAGCGTTAAATATGGCCATCATCGCGTCCCCTATGTACTTATCTACCATCCCACCGTGTTTTTGTACTGCTTCTTGTTGTGCCGTTAACGCTTTATTCATTACATAAGTCACTTCTTCAGGCTCTAGATTCTCAGACATAGAAGTAAAACCCCTAACATCTGTGAATAAAAAAGTAGCTTCTTTCTTTTCACCTCCTAACTTAAGGATGTCAGGCTCGTCTTGCAGACGTTTTACCTGCCTGGGATCTAAGTAATGTTCAAATTGTTTCTTAATTTGCTGGCGAAGGAGTGATTGTTCTCTGAAATTAAGCCAAAACTGCTGCCCTAATATAAGCCCTAGTGATAATCCACTATAAGTGGTATCTATTAATAAGGACTTTTTAACCACAAAATACCATTCAAGCGCTCCTGTACTTACAAGAAGTACTCCAGCTCCTAGTGCCATGTACACAGGCGTACATTTACGCCCGAGCAGGAGACTCAATGTACAGACAAGTAGTAATATAAGTAGTTCATATACTAGCCTATCGGCTGGTATCTGGGGGCTATTAGGTAAAAGTAAGCTCTCTGCCAGGGCTGCTTGTATGTGATGAGGGTTTAGTAAACCGTGGGGCGTGGCTATTTGAGGCATAACACCGGCTGCTGTCACTCCAACGAACACAAATTTACCATCAACCTTCGGGTCTTGTAATGTAGTTTTAGGAGTATCGACCCAAGATACCCATTTCCTCCCATATTTGTCAGTAGGTATTACACCGAGCTGTGGTATCCGAACCGCTTGTATACCACTTTCATACGTTTTGACCTGATAGGTCCCTTCTCCTGTAAGAACTTTTAATACTTGAGTAGCAAAAGATGCAACCCAACCGCTGGGGGTTTGTACAATAAGAGGGACTCGTCTGACTAAGTTATCCACATCTGTTGGGGCTGATACAATGCCCTGGTAAGCAGCGAGTTCTAGCAGGCTTACGTTCGGTAAGTGCCCTGATAATGTAATCATATCTACAGGGTTATCCCCAAGTACTACAGTGCCGTCAGTAGATGGATAGATTCGGTTCTCGTATTCAGGTATAGCTAGTACGTTTGTACCTTGCTGCAGGCTCGTAGCAAAGTCAGCATCCCCACCAAAACGATCCGCTTGTGGGAACATAATTACCCAACCCACGCCCAAAGCTCCACGTTCGATTAAATCTGTCTGAATAGAAGCTAACGTGTGCCTAGGGAAAGGCCACCCACCTTCGCGCTCTATATCTTCTTCGGTTATATCAAGTATTACAAAGTGACCGCTGGGGGTTTGTTCTGGTATAAGTGCATCAAAAGTCTTAAGTCTAAGTACTTCTAAAGCACTCCAATCAAATAATAGGGGGAGAGTTAAGATAGCTGTAGTAAGTAGTCCAATCAGCCATTTGTTCATAATTTATTCACAAAAGGGGCGGATCATCTAGAAACATACCAATAAATACTAAAGAAGCTAAAACGAATAAAATTATTTCCCACCATTCCATATCTTTATTCTACCATTCCATATCATTATTTTCCTAATCATTGCTGCGTAATACTTATAGTCTTATTGCAATTGCTTGAGCAGTTAAACGTAACTGAGTAAGACTGATTGGTAGATCCTTTTTGAATAACGTTTACATCGTAATCATTCGTATAGAACTTTATATTGGAAGTATGAGAACCGTTTCCTTGTTGTGTCAGGTTTAAATCTCCATCATCTGCATACCAAAATACATCTGCGTCTTTATTTCCTGAACCCTTCTGTATGATTCTAGTAGAGTTATTGTCAGCTCCGTTGGCGTTATATACGTATATATTATGGTCTCCACTGCCTTCTTGAGTGCTCCAAATGTCTGAGTTGTCAGCAAAAGTCAGAAACCTTGCATACATATCACTCCCCGTCTGCTCTATCTTGTACACATTATTTATACCTGTGCCTAGAATTAAAGCATCATTATCATTACCAGTTTGTATTATGGTTGAAGTGTTGTCGTCTTGATCCATATCTATAACTGCATAGTTGTCGTCCCCATCAACTGTAATAGACCAGGTCTGGCTGTCATGGTTAGACCAAACAGATTGAGCATAAGCCACGTTAGAGCTGCCGTCTGTAGTAATGCTTATAGTTGCGTTATCGCAATTGTGTGTACTAACTAAAGAATTATCAAAACTTCCTAACCCGCAATAAACCCCAGTAGTATTACCCGTTCCTACTTGCTTTACTGTAATACTGGAACCAGAACCTTTTGTTTGTACAGTAATGAGATTATTGCCCCCGTGTGCGTATGCACTAAGGAGACTGGTTAATAATAATAGTGTTATCGCCCGCACCATTTACTTCTACCTCCATTATCATTCCTGCCGAATTAATATTTACATATGAGGAGGCATTTCTATCGATGCCTATATCAAATGTATTATTCCCCTGATGCACTAAATATACATGATCTCCTTCAACAAACGAGTAAGTTTGATACACAGGGTCATACCCAGGTATTATACCTTGTAATTCAACCCCATCTAACTCGCCTCCAGATGTATCTTTCTTTTTAGATCCTAATTCTACTATATCTAATAGATCTACTAAGAAGTCAAAACTTAATAGGTCTATGTCTAAACGGTTTATTTCTTCCTCTTCTTCAAGATAATCTTTATCTAAATCAGGCGCGTCTTCAAAGAAATCTTTATCTAGTTCTGTTTTAGACTCGCCTTGTTGTTCTTCTATTGCTTCTTGTACCTCAGGGGGCTTGTTTACAATAAGCATATTATCAATAAGTCCTAAGGTAAGGTTGCCCAGGACAACAGCTTTGGTGGGTTCTGATTCAAATGTAGATACCATAGTAGCTTGGAAGGGTTCGTTTAGTACTTCTACCCCAGACCAAGTGGTTACTGTTATTTCTCCTGAAGATTTACCATTAGCGTCTGGTAATAAAATAACTAATGAACGGCCAAGCTCATCTACAGTTGTAGTGAAGTCCGTACCTCTAATCGCAATAGTGGCACTTGGCGTACGTATAGAAATGTTTTCTTTGTTTATCCTACCTAAAGCTCCTGTAATAAACCTAGCTGTGCCGGAAGCCATGTTTAAAGCTAACTTAGATTTACTAGGGTCAGGGTCATAGATGTAGTTATCAATAACTACTTTGGAGTGTTCGGTAAGTTTTAAAACAGAAGAATCTAAGAACTGTATTGCCATACGGCCATTACCAGTTCGAACGTCGTCATAGGAGAATATATCAAGGGCAAGTTCAGCGAGTAATTTATCGCCGTCTTCGTCCCTTAAAACTTCACCATTCCCACGAAACTCGGATATCTCCCCGATTTCGTTTGCGTTAGTAGTAGTCCCTATAAACAGTAAGATCAGCAGCCAGAAGCGCATTGATCTATATCTATTGTTCCGTTAGATGTAGTAGAAATAAGATTCGCTACATTAGTACTTGTAGTATCTGTCTGATCTATATCTACGTTATTACTACTTCCAGTTAAAGCTACAGTGATTGCATGGTCATCTTTTCCAGACTGTAATGTATCAATATCATTAGAGTTACCTGAAACGGTCCAATTATTAATACAACCAATTACGTTACATTTAACATTCACATCGTTAGATGTTCCAGTTATTGCAAAGTCCTGGTTACCTCCTGTAGCCGTTGACGCGTCTCCTTGCGTAAATGTAAGCACGTTGGAGTCTCCTGTTGCCTCAAAGTCAAAATCTGAGCTTGCAACATCTCCAGTTGCACCGACAGCAAACGTACCTGAGTTGCTGTCTCCTGTTGCTTTATATGTCCAGCTTGAAGAATTACCTTGAGCAATTGCCATTGCTAAAGTGTTACTGTCTCCAATCTGGTCTAGATCAACCGTCATGCTTGTACCGCTTAAAGTTGCTCTAGCTCCGGAAGTACCGACTGTATTTGTCGCCCCAATCTGGTCAATAGTTAAAGTTAATCCTGTGCCAGTTTGAGTTATATAGATATCATTATTCCCAGCAGAAACACTAGCCGAAACAAGTAATATAAGGGTACTAGTTAGTACCTTCTTCAAATTCATTATCGTCCTCCACCACTAGTGTATCATAATTAAAGTCCCATAGCCTTTTTTCCATCCCTTCCATAACAAGCCCATACACCGCAGCCTCTATAGCTGTCCTAACAGCTTGTCCAACAGGCTCATTAGCAGTACTACCTGACTCAACTTCTACTAACTCGGTACCCATTTCGATAAACCTAAATATATCGGTACCAAAACCAGTAGATAAAATTGTTTTAGTTGTTGTTACGTTTAACAAAACTTCCCCGGTTTGTACTAAAACCGCACGAAGCGTTACTGTAACTACATCTTCTCTGTATTGATTTTTAGTACCTATCCCTAGGTACCTCGCTCCGTTACCGCCAGTACGGATATTTGTATCATAACTTACAATACCCCCCTCTATAATCATCCCCGCGTACAGTAAAGGCTTTAGCGTATTTTCACCTTCCCCAGAGTATGTCTTACGAGTATTTACAATAAGCTGTCTTTCACGACTTAGATTATCTAATCCTGACCTTTCTACTACTACAAACCAAGCACCGCCACCCGCATCTCTCAAAGCTTGAATAAGTATGTGTATAGCGCCTTGTGTTACAGCGGTACTAAAACTAGCAATATTATCTTTTGACTTCCTTTGGCCTGTTAAGTCTTGGAAATCATAAACTGCTACAACAGCTTGGCTATTAGGAGCGGGTAAAGTAGTAAGTTGGGTGGTTGCACTAGGGACAATCTTAGGCCCTTCTGGACAAATAAGACCTTGTGTGCAATTAGTTTGGTTCTGAAAACCTAAACTGGCACAGCCGTTGAGGAACAATAGAAGACATATAAATAGGATCCTCATGGGTTGACACTAATCTCCACCGTCGCAATCAACCCAACACCCACCAAACGAGCCTATTGGGATTACGATTTCTGTAGTAGATATTAAAACCCCATCAAACCATTCTTCAATTGTAAGAGTAATTGTTACACCGTCATTTACCCAGCGTAAAATATTCCCTTCGAGGCTTATCTCTCCTGATATTGGATTGTCTACAGTTGGTATGCTTCCATAGTTAAACAAAGACTCTGATATGTCTTTGGCTAATGTGGAGTAAATACGGGATTGAAGATTTCTAATGAATTTAGCAAGTACTGTATTTTCGGCTTCTCTTTCAGCTTCTTCTAAAGCATCTTGTACTTCTTCAGCTATTTTTTCTTTACGCGTACGTTCTTGTTCATCAATAGTAAGGTAATGTGCGGATTGATTCATACCGCTAAAGCTAGGGTTACCAAACTTATGTACTAACTCATCCGCAAGAACATTTTGTATAAACACCGCCCCTAGTAAAACAATACCAATAGCAGCAGCTATACGAGCAATTAAAACTTTTTCAGCTTCTTCCTTTCTACGCTTTAATTCAGCGTTACTCGGTCTACCGCGTTTCTTTTTAATCTTTTCTCTGGTCATCTCTATCTGCTTTTGCTATTTTATCTGTATCTATTAAGTTAGGTACTCCTAAAATTGTTTTAATCATTGTGTCCTGACGTATGATTTCGTTATCAAGACTACGTACTCTGTCTATTAAGGATACTAGTATGCCGTGCTGTGAATCAAGTTTTGTGCCAAGACGCTGCTCCATAGCTTCAATTTGCTCAGCTACTTTATCATCCACAACGTCTAGTTTTGCCTCCATGCCATCTACAATTCGTATTACCAGCTTGTAGATAAACCATCCTAAACCACCGGCCGCTGCTATGGGAAAGCCCACCTCGTTGATGAACTTAATAGCTTCTTCCACTGACTTACTCGTTTATAGGCTTAGCTCTTTTCTTTGCTTGCCTGAGGTTGTCGCCCATTAATATACGACGTTTTACATACGCACGTTTATCTTGAGGAAGTTTGTCAATAGAACGCTGTTGTCGTTTAGACACTTTGCTCTTTTTTAGTTTCATTCCTGGTCTTTTCATAGTTTTATTTTACCTCAGATATTTAATCAAATCCAAAATCCGATACAAATTGAGCTATTTTAGTTGTCGGATTATATGGAGATACTTCCTTTAAGTTTAAATCACTGTTCATTCCGTCTTTAACTGCATCATAAAAATCTTTAGTTTGAGTTTCTATGAATAGCCCTACACTGCCTTGGGTGCCATGTACGTCTTTAGCAGAAGGGGTCATACCACTCATAATACTAGTATCATAGAGCCAACTCTTAGTATCACTTTTATTTTTACCATTTATCATATGGCCTACACGCCCCCGTTGTTGTCCATCTATTTCATATGTTTTAGTTACATACTGTAGTTGTACAAGAAGATCATCATCAAAAAAACCTATAAGGTATTGTTCACTATTAGATATTGCATCGGTAAAAAGTTTTTTTAGGTTTGCCTTTACGTCTGCTGTTTCCCAACCATAGGTAGCCACATAATGCGCTTCATCTGCTGGGGCTTCAGCATAAAGCCGATCGTAATCTGCGTCGGTAAAACTCGTAACTAACTGTCTTGTATATGCCATATTTATCTCCTATTTAACTTGGCTCCTCCGGGAACCATATATCTTCCTGACTTAAAGCGTTTGCAAATGTAGTTGTCATATCCCGCAAAGCTTGCCTATAAGTAGCCCATTCTGCTTTTTTAGTGTCATTAAGGGGGCTATCAGCACCCTGAGTCCAATCACTCATAAGTAGCTTAAAGTCTCTTTCTTCTCTCAGAAAAGCTTTGGAGTCGAATACAACGGTTTGTTTAACGGCTTTTCCACTTACTATTTTATATTCGGGATTAATATAATGGCCTTCTATAGAAGCCTCTCCACTGTGGATATTGGAAGCAAGTGTATCCTCCCCACAGGCAAGTTGTCTTTGTATAACCCCATCCGCAGTTGTATAAATTGTGTATTCTTTATTAGCCATTAATCTATACCACCTGTTTTATTTAATCTCATTACAGATATAGCGCCTTCTCCTACTCCATAACCTGAACCACCAACATCACTAAAACCTCTTAAATGAAACCATAGATCAAACCTGTAATGATATGAGCTACTAAGGTCAAACACCGCATACTTTACAAGAGGGCTTAAATGAAAACCTTGTCCTCCACTTCTTGTACCAGTAGTAGCACGACTCCAATAACTCCAAGAACTACCATTAGTTGATCTATAAACATTTACATGTAAAGCACTTTCATTATTAGAAGACGCACTAGCTATAGTCCCATACGGCTGTATAAAAGCCATCATAAGAAAGTCGCCTGACTCTAAAATAGAACTTGTACCTAAAGTTAAACTACCTATTGGGGAAGAACTGTTCCCCAGGTAATTGGTTGTACCTCCGCCTTTCCCCGAAACAACGAACTCACTCCAAGGGGTAGAAGCTTGATAATAAAGACTACTAAAAGTATAAGTAGAATTTGTACGAGATACGTTATTCACCACCATATTTGCAACTTTACCTATAGCGTTTGCTGAAATATGATCGAGAATTATCCCGTTATTAGCAATCGTAAGGATTGCATTCGCCCCTGAACCGCTGGACGTGACCACAGTACCACTACCAAAGGCCAATTTATCTGTAGTAATACTGGTTGTGGCAATACGAGTCGCTGATAAAGTTCCCGAATCTATTGAATCTGCATTAATATTTACTGCATTTACAAGATTTGCACTAAGAGATCCTATTTTTGCTGCTGTAATAGAAGCATCTTTAATCCTAGCCATATCAATATAAACAACACCACCATCAACAATAAAAGGAGCTACTGCACCAGAACCACTACCTGAGCCTGTAGCATTCCAAATGGCGAACTTATCCGCCATAAATTGAACTGCACTCCCAACATTATCCCCAGAACTAGAAGCATTAGCTTCAATAACCATACCCGCTACAGAACCATTAGCATTTACATTTAATACATAAGCCGCCGCTGCATCCCCCGTCAAAGTAGCTGTAGTAGTTTGTAGAGTAGTTATGTTGGCAGTTGCCGCATTAGCTGTATTATTAGCTGTTGTAGCAGTTGAACTAACTGAATTTAAAGCTGTAGATGTAGCAAGGCCTGCATCCCTAGCAGAGGCCCAAGCACTTCCATTCCATTGATACAGTTGGTTATCATCAGTGTCTACCCAAAGATCCCCAGAAACATAAGTCCCGCCACTAGGAGCAGATGAAGCTCGGTAGATATCTCCTTTAGCACCAACGGTAGAAGTTAAATTAGATATAGAAGTAGCTTGTGCACTAATATCTGTTTGAGCTGTAGCGATAGCACTAGTAAGACTAGCGCCTGTGTAGGAAGTACTTCCAATTACCTGAACCACACTATCGTCAGAACATTCGACCCAAGCGTTATTGGCAGTATTACGTATATATAGTTGTTGATTACTGGTTCGTAAGTATAAATCGCCTGCGTGAGGATCAGTTCCATCTGCTCTATTTGTACTATTATCAGGTACTCCTGTGCCTTGTATGATCTCAACCGCGTTATCTGCTGTTTGTAAAGAGGAATACCCAGGCAAATCAGCTAATGATTCACTTAAAGAACTCATTACTGCACCTATATCTACAGAAGTAGTATCTGTATGAGCAGTCCCACTAGAGGTAGTGAATGGGCCTTTAATCTCTGACGTACTTACATGTCGTATCCAATAATAGTATGTTTTGTTATACCCAACTTCCTCAGACCAAACAAAAGCAGGAGTGGTATCTACGCGAGTTGCTGCAGTTACATCATTACTCGTGTGTCTATATATTTCAGTGTATGCAAAGTTAAGCATTTGTGGGTTATCCCAAGCCAACACAAAAGAAGTGTACGTAGCAGTAGCAGTAAACCCCGTAGGCGTAGGAGGAATAGTGTAGTCAGTTATAACCGCAGGCTGAAACCCCGGGTCATTAGTTCCTACATTAGGATCAAAAGGATTATCCGTTAGCTCTTCTGCGAGCCCACTGTCTATTAATTCTCTAAGGGTAATTGCCCTATCTCGAGGGTCGCCTCTACGACCAAGCCGTACCTCAACTGCTTCTTTTATAGATTCAGCAAATAGTTTTAATTCAGGGTCGGCTTTTGAAGGAACCTTATAAACGGAAGGGACTTTAGTACCTTTAGTGGCCATTTAGATCTCCCTAAGTTCATCTATAGACTCACCAATACAAATCTCGTTAACAACTTTCGCTGACTCAACTTGTATTTCATAAGTGTTATGTATCTTACTAGGTAGCCTCAATATAGGTTCGGGGATAGAAGTAGCACTAAAAGATGTAGGAGAACTGCCTGTTACAGAATAAGCACTGCCTGATGTACTTATAGCAGCGTTGTAATACAAAGTGCCGTCTCCGTACACTTTAACTGTAACAGGGTATTCTTCTGCTTGTACTTTAACAAAACCCATACTTGTAGGTTTAGGTGTAACAAACTCTTTTGTTTTCCAAGTAAACGTCTTATTAGTAGTAGCGCCTTGGAACTTTTGTATCTTATTACCAGAACCTTCAACTATTAAGTAAAGCTCATTATCATCAGGGTCAGTAAAACCCCCCGTAGCATCTGTGCTGGAGGTTTGAGTTAGAGTAGTAAGTGTGTTTTGTTGCTCTCCCCTAGGGTCAAAGATAAACCCACCGTAGTTAGAGCCACTTGTATAAAGTCCTACATAACGCCCCTCCCAGAGAAATCCACGTAATGAACTTGGATAATAGTCCGCTCTCCATTGTTCTGGAGAAATAATACCTTCGGTAATAACATTAACATCAGTACCCGCAGCTGCAACAAGACCATCTGCCCCTGCATAGATAACGTAAGGACCCATATCAACCATCGATGTTTTACTTTGACACGCCTGGGCAGCTTCAATACGTACAACACTCATAGACTGTGGGTCAGTACCAGCTATAAGGTAAGGTGTGCCTTTAGTAGTTACTATAAGACCTTGCCCCGCCATTTTTATACCTACAATCTCTTCTTCAAGAGTTATTCTGTAAGCTACAGGCCACGCGTGTGGTAAGAAAGGTTCAGAAAAACAAATACGTTTACCTGTAAAACCTGCAAAGATGCCATTAGGCATTGCAGTTAAACCTTTCATTGACCCTTCAGGATAGTCAGCGGTTACTTCGTTTGGAGGCCCTATCCAGTAAGTACTTGGTATAACTTCAGCGAGTTGCGAGTTATTTAAAGCATCGGTTGTACTAGCAGTAGCAAGTGTTACTTCTTTTACAAATTGAAAAGCTGTTGTGTTAGAACCGGTATTAGATCTATATATTCGTTTATGAGTAAGATTAGTATTCGTACGCCCAGCACCAGAACCTGCACTTGTATCCATTCCGGCTATAGTAACTGTTTGCCCATCTACTTTATCAAATACAGTAGATGCTGCAGACGGAGGTCCTTCTTCTCCGTACGCAGACACAAATGTATAGACGTAAGATGTACTGTATTTAGTTTGAGTGCCGTCATCCGACCCAGAAGTAATACTCGTAGTAGCTGTTCCAGCAGGTGTTGGTATACCTAAACGATAAGAGGTATTAGGATAGGGAGCACCGCCCGTGGATATTAGTGAACGGTTCGACATCCTTGGGAAAGAAGTACTCTCTCCGGTCCAATATAAACGGTCGGTGTTATCAGCAGCTATAGGTCCAGGAACTACATCAACCCCTTCGTCTGCCCATTCCAACCAGTAAGTTTGACCCCCGGAATCGTACTTATAAATTGAATTCTGTCCTGAAGTATCAAGAGTATAGGAATCTGTATTGTTACGGAGGGGAACTAGCCTACCGCTGTCGAGTATGACGTCTTCAGCAGTTTGTGCCAAAGTGTCAGCTAATAACCTAGGGGAAACTTGCGGTGCTATACCTCCAAATGTTATTAACTTAAAATACGCCACATTACCCCTCCAGGACTAAGTCTCGTAAGCGGGTACTCCTTGGCCCAACTTGCCTTGCCCATTTTGAATCCAGCATCTCCACGCCAGCTGTTTCCCATTCTCCTGCTTCCATAGCAGCTAAGAACTTTTTGAAACCCATCAATCTAGACAGTCCTAAGTTAAAACACATATTAATCATGACTCGTTGTCTTGTGTCAGATAAAGTTTGAAACCAGGGGAATGTACCCTCTAGTTCATCTATGCAAATATCTATATCATTACTTAGTAAGTAATCAGATTCATCTTCTGTAATACCTCTATCGTCGACGTTTCTACCCACGCCAATTGTGTTTTTCCCGGCGCTGCATTTGTAAAGTGTAAGTACTACACCTTCATCATGTTTTAATTCTTCTATGAGCTGGACTCTATTCATCTTTACCGCCTCCATTAGATGCGCCAAAATAGAAAGAAATTACAGCACTAGCAAGACCACCTAGGTATCCGAGCACCAAATTGATTAGAGCCTCTGAGTTCTGTTCGGGGGGCTGGAGGGTCACTAAGAATATATATCCTAAGAAGCCGCCTAATGTAGCAACGCCCATGATTCTAGTAGTCCAGTCTTTAGAGAAAGTTTTCCTAGCGTCTTGGGTATCAGCTACTTCTAGCTTAAATACATCGACTTCAAGCTCTTTCATCTGAACTTCAAACGCTTGTTCAGCTTTCTTAAGCTCAAGCATCTGTTCAGGTGTTGCAGCTTGTACTGCTTTTTCTATAGCTTTAGGATTATTATCACACCCCAGAACGTCTGCAATCATGTTTGCAGCCATTCCGCCCATAGGACCACCCAATGCAGTCCCTAAGGTAGGTGCTACTGCGCCTACAATGTTTTTTAATAATGCCTTCACTCGTCCTCCACAATTATTTCAGGTGCCTCCTTGATTTTATCTTCTTTAATATTCTCAGATATTTCTTGAGAAAGGCCCTGTTGTGCTGCTTGACTCTTTTTAAGTTGATAAGATTGCTCTACCACCTCGCCTTGCAGCTTGATTAGCATGTTAAACCCTTCAATAACCCTAGGGGTTAAATCTTCGGTGTTATATTTCTTCCCCTCAAAGTCAACAGTTTGAATTTGAGGTTGCTCGTTTTTTACTTCTTCAGTCATAAGTTACTCCTTAAAATATGTAGTTAACTGATTATACCTAATTTTAGCCTTTGTACGACATCGACTTAAGCTTTTCAGGCTTATCACCATCTTTCTTAGGGACAGTATACAAGGTCACAATGTGCTTACCTTTTATATCTTTCTCCCAAACAAGGTTAACGTCCTCACTTGAGATAGATCCTATTACTTGATTTTCTTCCATCTTTACCTCCTATTGATATATTAATGAAACAGTCGGTCTATCCCAGACGCAACTATAATTAGTACGTATAGACCTAAAATGTATTTTGTAAACTTGGCATCCATAGCATCGAACTTAGCATCGCCTTTATCCAGGCGTTTTTCTATGTTTTCATAGCGTATAGTGCACTCTCTTTCGTGTGCTGCTATTTTCTCCATTGCTACTTTTGCTGTTGCCATTATTTATTTCCCATTAAAACGGAAGGGCTTTATCCTCCTGTGCGTTATATACCCCCCAGACCATTGTTGATCTAGCTTCAGGATTATCGTCATACCCGTCTTTAACTAAATTTTCTAAAAATTCTACATGGCCAGCACCAAGCGTATTTTTAACCCATGTAACTATTTCTGCTTCTGATAAATCTTTATATGCTTTAAAAGAACTTGAATTGTGACTTCCTATCTCTATAAAATGTCTATAATAACAAGTTTTTATTTCGTCTCCTTTTAACCACTTTTTATTTCTATTTTCTGTTATAAGAAAATGTACTGTCCTAACAACATCTTCATCTGAACCTATTGTTTCTACATCTAAATTTTCTATTGCCCACGTTATTGCCATATTATGCCCTGACTACCCCGCTAATTGTGCCATAATTCGCACACCAAGCTGAAATTACAGTTCTATTATTACTACCAGCGGAATATGTGACTTGCATTTCAATATCTGAATTACCTGAACCACCACCTAAATCATTTACTGCAAAAGTTCCACCACCACCAGAATCCATGACAGCAGCAGATATTGAACCTGCATGATGGGTACATCTAATAGTTGCCCAGCCTGCTGTCTGTCCTGTTAAAGTATTTACTGTTGATGCTCCTATAGCGTGTATAACACAAGGTCTCCACTCTGAGGCACTACATAAAACCCAAAACTTGAGGCCTTCTATACTAGTGTTGTCGTACGCTGCACTCATCAGCATAGTTGGGTAAGTATCTGTATGCGTGGTTGCTCCTATGCCTCCTTGTTGAAAAAAGATACTACCTTCGTTTGAGCCTTTTCTTTTAAAATGAGCTGAACCTGTTGAACCAATCATGACTCCATTCGTACTGCTATAGCCCTCTCCGATTTGAAGTGTTGTTGAACTTGCTTCTATTGCTCTAGCACCTCCAGCTCCATATATCCTGTTATTAGTCCCTAGTTTTATACCTTCGGTGTTAGCTGATCCTTCAAAAGACAAAAGACCTGTTTCGCCTAAGACCATTCGCTGAGTATAAGTTCCAGAAGCATTATCTGTCCAAAATTCTAATTGACCACCATGTGAAGTATCAACTTGTTTAAATCTAAGACCTGAACCATATTCGCCAGATGTGGCATGAGCCCATTTTAAATCTGTATATGTTCCTGCTGTGTTTGTATTATTCGTTAGTAAAACTGTATTATTTCCACCTGTTTTGTGAATATGAAGAGAACCTCCTGGACTATCAGTTCCTATACCAACTAATGGACCATTTTTAACTACTAAATCATCACTCATTGTAGAACCACCAGAGAACATGAATCCTAATGAATCATTGACTCTCATTCTTCCTATAGTGCTTCCATTACCTTTAAATAATATTGCTGGTACTTGACTTCCTGCTGTAGTATCTAAATCTTCAACAACAAGCATACAATCTTCATCAGATGTATCTGAATTACCCTCTATGTGTAATTTAGCATCTATATTATTGGTTCCAATACCAACACTTCCTGCGCTATTTTGCACTAACCCCGTATTCCAAGTGATAGCCGCGTCAGCAGAACCTGAAGCCGCAGTCATTAACGTAATTCTTCCGCTTGCTAACTCTACTTTTTGTGCTGTAGATGTTTGCCCGTATTTCCAACCACTATTGAAATAAGCATTATTCGTTATGTAATGGTCGCCGCCACTATGGCCAATAAGATATGCGTATCCGTTAATTTGAAGTCCGGAATACCCGGAACCCAGTGTGTCTGGAGTAACACCGATACCTAAGTTACCAGTCAAAGTACCACCTGCTAGTGGCAACTTAGTAGCAATAGAGTTAGTTATAGTCGTAGAGAAGTTAGCGTCGTCCCCGATTGCTGCGGCTAGTTCATTAAGGGTGTCCAACG
>Ga0315316_10000856_pt1 | contig 20661 bp, 15 predicted proteins | sample M160m3416metaG_FD_203702 | JGI IMG/M metagenome (GOLD analysis project Ga0315316, IMG submission 203702) | Ammonia-oxidizing marine archaeal communities from Monterey Bay, California, United States - M1 60m 3416 | ecosystem: Environmental > Aquatic > Marine > Intertidal zone | place: USA... | reverse complement strand
GGCGAGGTCGCGAGCGTCGAGGTCACGGGGATCTCGTCGTTGATGGCGCGCACTGTCGATGCCGTGACAGAGAGCATGCTGAAGAGCTACGCACTCGCGCTCGCGCTGATTACGCCGCTGATGATTTTCTTGATCGGGAGTCTTCGCTCGGGCCTTGTCAGCATGGTGCCAAACCTCTTGCCGATCCTGCTGACCCTCGGGTTGATGGGCGCCGTCGGGATTCCGATCGACATGTTCACGCTGCTGGCCGGGTGTATCGCCATCGGTCTCGCTGTCGACGATTCCATTCATTTCATCGCAGGGTTCCGCCGCTACCTGGCGCAGGGCCTCGAGCCAGTCGAGGCCATCGAGCGGACCATGCAGTCGACAGGGCGCGCGCTCCTCTTTACATCGATCGTGCTGACCTCGGGTTTTGCCGTCCTGCTCCTTTCGGAGATGCTGAATCTCCGCAACGTCGGGGCGCTGACCACCTTCGCGATTGCCGCGGCGTTCCTGCTGGACGTGACCGTGACGCCGGCGCTGCTGGTGCTCACGCACCGCCGAGAGGCGGGGGGCGACGTTTCCATCCGGGCTGAGGCGCAGGGTTCCCTCGTCGAGCGGCCCTAGCGTTCGAGCGCGACGAGCAAGAAGCGCTCGGAAAGCCGCTGGGTGGAGCCGGATGGCGTAACGTAGCGGCGCATCAGCTCATCCCGGTCCAGCACAGCGCCTCCGCCGAAGCCTGCACGGGTGGCGGCCTCCAGAATTTCGTCCGGGCGGTAGCGGTTGATATGCGGCTCCCCAGCGCCCTTGAGATAGCTCACCATGGCGTCTCGGATCGCGTGATAGCGTTCGGGCATCGCCTCCCAGGGAAGCATGGCGTCCAGCAGGACCTCGCTCCCTGGGGCGAGCATGCCGACGAGGTCACGCATTGCGGCGTCCGCGGTCGAGCGTTCCAAGTAGTAGGTTACGCCCATCCATGAGACGAAGGTCGGCGCGTTCGGGTCGTAGTCCGTGGCCGAGAGCGCCTGGGAGGCGCTCATACGCTCGAAGTCGCAGGCGACCAGTCGCGTGTTCGCCGGGAGAGGCCAGCCCAGGGTGGCGAGGCGTTCGGCCTTCCAGCGTTGGGTGGCGGGGTGGTCGATCTCGTAGATGCGTAGGGACTCGAGGCCTTTCGGCTGCCGCCAGGCGAAAGAGTCCAGCCCCGCGCCGAGGATCACGAGCTGGCCGACGCCCCGCGCATGGGCCTCGACCAGGCGGTCCTCGCTTAGGCGAGCGCGCAGAGGCAGGAAAAGCCTGTTCTCCAGCAGGATCCACGGGGCGTCGTCTCCGTAGCCCGCGATCATCTCGGGGCCCGACTCGCCCAGGAGTGGCTCGGCGTGGTGATCCTCTAGAAGGTGGGGTGCGGGGTCGAAGCGCAGGTGCGCCGCGCGCGCCGCGGCGACCTGAAAGGCCGTTTCGCTCGGGCGATCCTCGATCATGGGGTCCTCTCTGCCAGACATGCGTTCGCGACCGCCGCTTCGACGACCGTGCCGCGGAAGAAATCGGGATTCGTGTCGGTATAGAAGCGCGAGACGTTCCCGAAGACGAAGTCGCGGAATTGCTCGCGATCGAGCCAACCCTTCTCGACGTTTTCCCAGGCTTCGGCCAGGACCTCCGTCATGTCGGGCACGTCCCAATGGCCGATGTCGGAGCTGAACATGGCCGAGAGGGTTTCACCATGGGGAATACGCTCGCGATCGAAGGCGCTCGCGGTCATGGGGTCGTCGGCCTCGCAGCCGAAGAAGAAGCTGCGGACGAAACGGTCGCGGACATCCTCGGGCCGCTCGATTCCAGTCCGAGAAAAATCGTCGTAGGGGCCGTCGGCCGCCCAACGTCCGGGAGATTCGTCCGCGGTCTTTTTTACGTGGGATGCCAGCGTCCCGGCGTATCTGCCCGCCAGCTCGGTAAAGAGCGCGCGGTCGAGCCGTGTCGGGTCGTAGTGATGCACGGCCTCTCGATTGCGCTTTTCCCAGCGAGAAAGGAGGTCGCCGTAGAGGCCGACACCCCAATGGACGCCGCCCTCGAGCAGGCCGATGCGCAGCTCGGGGAAGCGGTGGGTCACGCCTCCGAAGAAAAGAGACTTGGCGAAGGCCTCGCCGGCCGCGGCGAAGTGGCCGATGTGGTTATACATGTAGGTCGAGGTCGAGCGACGCAGGCCGATACCCATCGTGGACGAATGACAGGCGGGGGAAACTCCGAGATCGAGACAGCGGCGCCAGAAAGGGTCGTAGTCGTGGGCCGAGTCCAGGCCGAGGGTGTCCCACCAGACGTTATAAGCCCCGTCGGAAGTGTCTTCGACCGGTCGCTCGACGAGGCCTGCGATCATGGCGGCCTTGAGGCCGAGCTCGCCGGTCGCGAATTCAAGCATCTCGATGGCTTCTTCCGGCGTATGCATCGGGATCACCGCGGCCGGCGTCATGCGGTCGGGATGAGCCGCGAAGGCCTCAGCCGAGTAGCGGTTGATCGCGCGGCAGGCGCGGACCCGCGTCGAATCGTCCTGAATCATGGGGTAGACGAGGCCGGCGCTCCCGTACATCACAGCGAAGTCGATCCCGATCTCGTCGAGGCGCTCGGCCAGTAGGTCGGGGAAGGTCGCCGTCGCCATGTCGAGGGTATTGGCAGCGGGTGAGGCCCACCAGGCCGTTCGCGTCGCTCGTCGCCGCGCTCGTTCATCGGGGTCCATCTCGACATAGCCCCAGGTTCCGACGCCGAGCGCGATATCGCCCGCGAGCAGCGTGTCGGCGTCGAGGCCCTCATCTGCGAGGAATCCCGCCAGCGCGGGCTGGTATTCGAGGTAGTGGCCGTCGGCGTCGATCACGGGGTGTTCGAGTTCGGCGCGGATGCGTTCCGATCGGGTAGGGCGCGTCTCGGACATGGGGGCCTCGCGTGGGTCGGAGGAAGGGGAGGCGTTCATTCCACTCCCCGAGCCCCTAGTCTAGTTCGGGTGCCGCTCGCCGCACCGACCGGGCGCGCTCGGTGCGGTCGTGGTCGGTCGACTCCTGGTTCGCCCGCCGCCGCGCTCGGGGAGGGCCGCTCAGTGAAATACGCCGCCACCGTCGACGACCAGGGACTGGCCGTTCACCCAGCCGGCCTCGTCGGAAGCGAGCCAGAGTACGGCTTCGGCGATCTCCATCGGCTCGCCGCCGCGACCTCGCGGCAGACTCTCGAGCGCCTGCTCGTCGGTGAACCAGTGGGTCGTCATGGCGGTGTTCGTGATGCCAGGAAGGACCGCGTTCACGCGGATGCCCTGGCGCAGGTATTCGTGCGCGGCGTTGCGTGTCAGGCCGACCACGCCGTGCTTCGCGGCGGCATAATGGGGCTTCCCGGGGGCCGGCACGATCGCGGCTCCGGAGGAGGTGTTGACGATCGCACCGCGCGTCTCGCCGATGGGATCCTGAGAGCGCATCTGCCGAATCTCGTGCTTCATGCAGAGAAAGACGCCGGTGAGGTTCACCGCGAGCATCCGATCCCATTGGGCCTTGCTGAGCTCGTGGAAGGGGCGGTTCTCGTCGGTGATCCCGGCATTATTCGCGGCGATGTCGAGCCGACCATGGAGCCGAACGACCTCCTCGATCATCCGTCTCACCTCTTCCTCCTCTGCCACGTCGGCGGCGATCGCGGAGGCCTGGCCTCCGGAAGAGTGGATCGCCGCGACGGTCTCGGTGGCCGCGCGCTCGTCGAGGTCCGCCACGACGACGATTGCGCCTTCGCGTGCGAAGCGCTGCGAGATCCCGCGGCCGATGCCGGCGCCACCGCCGGTCACGAGGGTGACTCGTCCTTCACATTTTCCCGCCATCCCGCCGTCCTTTCCCGAGCCTGTTTCGAGGCGCCATGATAGACCGCTCGAAGCTTGCTTTGGGGGGGTGCTGACGGCGGACCGACCTGGTCTAGAATTGCGCCTGCGACAGGACCCGAGAGGTCGGCCCCGTGCTCGCAGCAGGGCTGGGGGCGAGGCGCTGGAATGAGGCACGCTCAGCCAGCTGAGGGCGGCCGCGAGTTCGACGGTGGAATTCAAAGCTGGCAGGAGGAGCAGGCCAGATGAGCGGACCGGTCGGTAAACGGATTCTGGTCACGGGAGCGAGCGGTCTGGTGGGCTTTCCGCTTTCGATCGCCCTGGCCGAGGCGGGCAACGAGGTCTTTGCTGCGGCGCGATTCACGGACTCCAGCCAGGCGGTACCGCTCGAGACCGCGGGTGTGCGCTGCCTGCGCTTCGATCTCGCGTCACAAGACCTCTCGAATCTCCCTCCCGAAGTCGACCTCGTCTATCACCTCGGTGCGCTTACGGACGCCCGCCTGCCCCAGGCGACGCTGCTCGAAGTGAACGCCCAGGCGACGGGGCGTATCGTTTCACGCTATCGGGAGGTCGAGGCCTTCGTGCATGCCGGGTCGGGCTCCTCCTATGCGCATAACGAGGGGATTCCGATGGCGGAGGATGGGCCACTCGGCCTCCACGGACCGGGCCTCGAGAATTACAGTCTGAGCAAGATCGTGGCAGAGAGCGTCTTGCGCCACGCCGCGGCGGAGTGGCAGGTGCCCACCGTGATCCTGCGCTGCTTCACGATGTACGGACCGCGGGGAGGGGCGGTCGCCGCGCGGATCGGTCAGATGCGTCGCGGGCTGCCGATCCAGCTCTATCCCGGCCAACCAAACCGCTACTCCCTGCTCTACGAGGACGATTTCGTCGAGATGTTTCTGCGCGCAGCAGCATTGGCGTCCACGCCTGCTTTGATCGTCAACCTGGCGGGGAGCGAACCGATCGACGTGGTCGACTATTGTCGCTTTGCGGGGCAATTGCTGGGGATCGAACCGACCTTCGAGGAGAGCGCTGCGGCCTACTATCCTCTGCTCGCGGATACCACGAAGATGGAGACATTGCTCGGCAAGACCCAGGTCCGCCCTCTGGATGGGATCCGGCGAGTCGTGGAGGGCGATCCCGCACTCATGCTCGCGCAGTGGCGGTCCTTTCTGGACTAAGCCTGGAGTCGAACGCTCGTAGTCGCGCTCGCAGCCGGGGCAGAGTGGTTTCTCGGAGCGTGTCCTCTGCGTGTTTCGAGCCAGAATTTCTTCGGTCTTGATAAGCTCGCTGTGCGGGTGCCGCGGAGCGCGCTGCACGCGACCGGGCAAGGGAGATGATCATGGATGACGCGTCCGTCCTGCTCGACCTTTTTCGATTCCGGCAGGGGAATCCCGCAGCCGGTCTCAAGGGGGTGGCGCAGACTCGCACGCTCGCTCTGGCCGAGGCCGGTCTCGTCCGGGCGAGTCAACACTTCGTGCTGCGGCATCAGGAAATGCCCGCGGCGCTCCTCGGAGAGGGCTGCATGGTTCTCCTCCATTCTCTCGTGCCCGCAGCGGATCCCCCGCCCTGGGAGCCGCCGCCCGAGATCGAGCTGCTTGGCAGCACACGTTATGACCCGATCGCCGCGTTCGGGGACAGGGAGACGCCCGGGGAGGCACGACATGCCTCGCTCATGCTCGTGCTCACGCATCCGACCGACCTCGCCTACGACGATGCGTTCAACGCCTGGTATACGGACGAGCACGCACCGGACGTCGCGCAGACGCCAGGCTTTCGCGGTGGCACGCGGTATCGGCCCCTCGCTCATCTCGGGGGGACTCCGCTCGGCTACCTCTGCCTCTACGAGGTCTCCCCGGGCTGGTCCCCCGATCTGCACGCGGGGCTCGAGCGCTGGCAGCTAGAGACGGAGGTGGCCGATCGGGTCCCGATGCCCGAAACGCCTGGGGGCGAGCCCGTCCTCACGATTGACCTCTGGGCGTATTTTGAGCGAGTGGCCTGAGATCGGAGCCGGGCCGCTGCTAGAGCGCCAGCCTGCGGTCGAGCTCTTCATGCATGTTCGCGAGGCGGTTCTCGAAGTTCCCGAAGATCATGTCGGAGAAGCCCGAGGAGCGCAGGCCAGCCTGCACGCGGGCGATGCCGTCGAGGTCCTGATCGAGGACTTCGATGCCGGTTTTCCCTTCGAAGTGGGTGAATTGGGGCGGGACGACTTCGTCCTCTGCATGCTTGGGCCGGCGTGAGAAGAAGAAGAAGTCGAAGGCGGAACGATCGGGGTCGGGTCCGGGTCGCGCGCGGAAGATCGTGTAGATTTCGGCGTGGACGTTGAAGATGAGGTTGGGAAAGACGAGATAATGCCAATCGTCGAGGAGGCGCGAGGTGTCGAAGCCCTTGAAGTCGAGCCCCAGGCGCTCGGCTCGCCGACAGACCCGCTGCTCTGCGTGCGCGCGGGCGGTCGAGCCTTCGGGCACTTCCACGGAGTCCGCCTCGGAGGCCTCGTGATCCAGCATGTTGCCGTAGGTGCCGACGTAGGCGGAAAAGATCTCGCTCTCGCTGGGTTGTCCGGCCGCCGGACTCGCGACGCCGAAGGGGATGCACATCATCGAGTGGCCCCGTTCCCAGCACTCGAAGCGCGTAGTGGAGTCATCCATCATCGCCTGGAGCTGGGGGTGGATACCGAGCACGTGATAGATCTCGCCGAAGGCGTCGATCGTCGTCTTCCAGTTGCCCTCCATCGGGACGGAGCCAGCCCAATGACAGCGCATCTCGTCGAGCCGAAAGGCTTCGAGCTCGGCCGGGACGGGGTCGAGCGCCTCCTCGAGCCCGGGGGCGTCGTCCGAGAGGTTGACGAAGACCAGCCGCCCCCAGCGGTCGAGCCGGACGGGTCGCAACCCCAAGCGCTCGCGGTCGAGCTCGCCGAAACGGGAGCCGTACGCGATTCCACGCAGGCGCCCCTTCAGGTCGTAGCACCAGTCGTGGAACCCACAGCGGATCAAGTCGGTGTTGCCGCTCCCTTCGCAGAGCCGATAGCCGCGATGGGAGCAGACGTTGTGGAATGCGCGGAGTTCGTCGTCCGCTCCGCGCACGATGAGGATCGAATCGCGGCCGACCTGGACTTCGAGGTAATCACCGGGGCGCGCCACTTGCTCCTCGACACAGGCAAGCTGCCAGCTCTGGGCCCAGAGCTGCTCATGCTCGCGCACCGCGAAGCCAGCATCGGTGTAGCGACCCTTTGGGACGAAGAGCGGTCCGTCCGGGTGCTCGCGACGACATCGATAGGCCTCGGGGCGAAGGGACTCCGGGGGCATGGCGTGCTCCTCTTGGTCGAGCCCATGGCGACGGGCTCGAGGATCAATGGGGTCGAGCCCATGGCGACGGGCTCGAGGGTCAATGGGATCGAGTCCACGGCGACGGGCTCTGGGATCGATCGACCCTAGCAGTTCGTAAGGGGAGTGGGCCGTGGGGGGCGGCCGCCGCTACCCTCGTCAGCCTGCGCAGCCCGCCCAACCTGCGCGTCGGGCGGGTCAGGGAGAGCTGGGAGGGTTCGATGAAGCGCGTCGCCGTGTCTTTGATTCTGCTGGCTCTCGTGGGGGCGGGCCTCGTGGGCATTCTTTATCAGGCGGGGGGAGGGGCCTTTGGTCAGCGCTTACGTGCCGGCGCGCCGAGCGAGGGAGCGCTTCCGGCCGCGGCGGTAGCCGCGCGTGCGACGCGCCAGAGCGAAGTGCGCCGCGTGTTCGAGGTCGACGCTCCGAAGCAGATCCTCTTCGGCGACCTTCATGTCCACAGCTCGTTCTCCGTAGACGCTTTTCAACTAACGTTGCCTACCCGGGGCGGGCAGGGGATCCATCCGGTCGCGGACGCCTGCGACTTCGCTCGCTTCTGTGCTGATCTCGACTTCTGGTCGATCAATGACCATGCTTCGTCGCTCACGCCGCGCCGATGGCAGGAGACGGTCGACACCATTCGCCAATGCAATGCCCTCGCCGGGAGTGATGAGCGGGCGGGCCTGGTCTCGTTCCTCGGCTGGGAGTGGACCCAGATGGGTTCGACGCCCGAAAACCACTATGGCCACAAGAACGTCGTCCTGCGGGATCTCGAGGATGACTCGATCCCGGCGCGTCCGGTCGCGGCGGCCCCGCCCGATGGTGTCCGCTCTCCCTTCGATATCGCCGAGGGAGGACGTCTGCTGCTCGGACTGGGCGCCTTCGCCGCGCCGAGCGGCCACGACCTGATCGCCCAACTCCACGAACTCCAGTTGGCGGATCGCTGTCCGAAGGGCGTTCCGGTCCGCGACCTGCCGAGTGACTGTATGGAAGCGGTTCAGACGCCCGGGGAACTCTTCGCGAAGCTCGACGAGTGGGGACACGCGGCGACCGTGATCCCACACGGCACCGTCTGGGGCATGTACACGCCACCGGGTTCGAACTGGACGAAGCAGCTGACCCGCGCCCAGCACGACCCGAACCGACAGCGCTTGATCGAGGTCTATTCGGGCCACGGGAACGCCGAGGAATATCGCCCCTGGACAGCCGTCGAGATCGGACCCGACGGGCGCCGACGCTGCCCGGAGCCCGGCGCCGGATATATGCCGAGCTGTTGGAGGGCGGGGAAGATCATCCGCACGCGTTGCCTAGCCGAAGGGGGAGGCGACGCGGAGTGCGACCGCCGGGATCGCGAGGCGCGACGACATTTTGTCGAGGCGGATCGAAACGCGGGTCCCTGGACGGTTCCGGGTCTCGAGCCTTACGCGCTGCTCGACGCCGGGCAATGCCGTGACTGCTTTCAGCCGGCTTTCAATCATCGACCGCAGAGCAGCGTGCAGGCGATTCTCGCGCTCGGCCGAGCCGAGGCGTCCTCGGACGCGCGGAGCTTTCGGTTCGGCTTCATCGCTTCGAGTGACACTCATACCGCCCGCGCGGGTTCGGGCTACAAGGAGGCCGCCCGCCTCCAGTTCAGCGACGCGCGAATGGGCTGGGTCGGCCGTTCGGAGCTCGTGAGTCAGCACGCCCGACAAACCGCCGCGCGCTCGGAGGCCTTTCCGACGGACGGCGCTATCCCGAACGTCGCGTTCTTCGAGAGCGAACGGGCAGGATCCTTCTTTTACACTGGGGGGCTGGCGGCGGTCCACGCGCGTAGCCGCGATCGAGGGGAGATCTTCGACGCCCTCGAGCGCCGAGAGACCTATGGGACGAGTGGGCCCCGTCTGCTCCTCTGGTTCGACCTGCTCGACCCCAACGCGCCGGATGGGGCCTGGCCGATGGGCAGCGAGGTCGCGCTCTCCGATAACCCGACCTTCCGCGTCCGCGCGGCGGGCTCCTTCGAGCAGAAGCCCGGCTGTCCGAGTTCGACGGGCGACGTGCTCAGCCCCGAACGGATCCAGCTCCTCTGTATGGGCGAGTGTTATCACCCTTCCGAGATCCGACGTCCGATCACGCGCGTCGAGGTCGTCCGGATCCGGACCCAGCGGGGCCCCGACGACGAGCTGGCGCCGCTGATCGAGGATCCCTGGAAGACGCTTCATTGCAGCGGTGATCGCGAGGGCTGTGAGGTGGTCTTCAGCGACTCCGGATTTGAGACGAGCGGTCGAGGGGCGAGCTACTACGTTCGTGCCATCGAGGAGGCGAGCCCGGTCGTCTCTGCCGATCCGCTGGGTTGTACGACCGACGAGGCGGGACGGTGCGTCGAACTCGACCCGTGCGCGACGCGCGAAGACGCCGATGACTGCACGAGTCCGAGCGAGCAGCGTGCTTGGTCCTCGCCGATCTTCGTCGACTGGTCGGCGCCCGGGAGCGGCTGAAGCGCACGGAGAGGGCTATGCGTCGATGGCCGCTTCGAGCGCACGGGTTGCCGAAACTTCCTCGCGGAGCGTCTTCGCGCCTAGCGTGAAGTGGACAGCCGCCCATGCGTTCGTGACGCAGACCAGCAGGAGCGCGTAGCGGAGAGACTCGGCGCCCAGGGTTGGCTCGAGACGGTCACTGATCGCGCCGACCGCGATCGGGCCGAGGCCCATTCCCACGAGGCTGTTGAAGAGCAGGAAAGCGGCCGAGGCCTGCGCGCGCATCGACGAGGGGACGAGCGCCTGGGTCATGGCTGCGGCCGGACCGGAGTAGAAGGAGCCGAGGCCCGAGGCGAGACCGCCGAAGAGAGCGGCCAGGGTCGTGACCGGCACGAAGTAGTAGGCCCCCGAGAAGGGGATCGAGATCGCCGTCGCGATGGCGGGGAGCCAGAGGTACCAGCGCAGGTCACGTTCCCCGAATCGGTCCGTGAGCAGTCCGCCCGCGTAGCTGCCGGCGGTCGTTCCAAAGAGTGCCATCAGGGTCATGATCGTGGCGGTCTGGCCCGTGGAGAGGCCGTGTACCCGGATGAAGAACATCGAGTTGAAGGCCGACACGCCGATGATGGCGAAGGCGTGCAGGGCCGACCCGACCAGGAGGTGGCGGAGCGCCCGCTGACTCCAGAAGAAGCGGACGGTCTCGGAGACGGAGGTCGTCCCGCGCGCGGTGCGAGGCGGATCGGGCAGGGCGTAGCGCGCAACGAGCGCGAGGAGCAGGCCGGGAACGCCCATCACGAAGAAGGCGACACGCCAGTCGAAGAGGTCGGCCATATGTCCGCCGACGAAGATCCCCACCATCCCGCCGATGGAGCCGCCCATGCCGTAGATTGCGAAGGCACGGCCGCGGTGGGAGGTGGGGAAGAGGTCCGAGAGGATCGAGTGGGCAGCGGGCGTGCAGGCGGCTTCGCCGATGCCGACGCCCACCCGGGCCGCGAGTAGCTGGGGAAAGTTTCGCGCGAATCCGCAGACGACGGTCAGCGCACTCCACACGGCCATGCCGAGCGAGATCACGGACGCCCGGCTCCCCGTATCGGCCCATCGTGCGATCGGAAGCCCAGCGGTGACGTAGAAGAGCGCGAAGGCGCCGGAGAGCAAACCGACCTGGGTATCGGTCAGGCTCAGGTCCCGTTTGATCGGCTCGGAGAGGATGAAGAGGACGTGCCGGTCGGCGAAGTTGATCACGAAGATCACGAAGAGGAGACCGAGGACCCGGTAGGCTTCACGCAGGTTCTCGGGGCGTGCGCGGGGGTCGCTCTCTTCCTCGGACGGGCGTCCTGTCATCGCTGGAGTCTAGTGGATCGACGCGGGTCCTCCGGGCCGCTGCGAGTGGTTATCCTGGGGTGGGAAAAAATCCGCACACGAACGGAAGGCGGCACGCATGAGAGACTTTCGACGATCGACATGGATGGGCGGGCTCTTGCTGAGCGCCGCGCTGGCCGGCTGCGCGACCTCGCCAGCAGGTTTTTCGGCTCTGGACCGGATCGAGGCCCGTCATCAGGTGGAGCAGTTGATCTATGCCTATACCTACGCGATCGACTCGGGCGATATGGACGCTCTCGGAGCGCTCTTCGAGCATGCCGTGATGCGCGTGGAAGGGACGGCAGCCGAATATCGAGGTGCCGAGGCGGTTCGGTCGACGAATATCGACTTCAACATCTTCTACGACGCTCAAGGGGAGGGTGGGCGGTACCGCCCCGAGACGACGCCGCGTACCCGTCACGTCACGACGAACGTGATGATCGATGTCGCGGAGGACGGCTCTTATGCAACCGCGCGATCCTCCGTCGTCGTGTTTCAATTCGCGCCGGGCGCGCCGCTCCGCCCGATCCTGGCTGCAGGCTATCGGGATCGCTTCGAGCCGATCCAGGGGCGCTGGCGATGGAAGGAGCGGGTCCATCTACTCGAGCACGTGGAGGATGTGAGCCTGCATCTGTTCCAGCCACCTCCGGGTCACTAGGTGTCCGGGAGGTCGCTCTACCGCATCCAATCCAATACGACGACGTCCTCGGGGTCCAGGATTTCCTGCAGCTCGAGGATGTTGCCGTCGGGGTCCCGGGCGTAGGTGATCTTGGCGCCGCCGTTCGAGACCAAGCGTGGCTTGGTATGAAAACGGATGCCGGCTGCGCTCAAACGCGCGTATTCCTGGTCGAGGTCGACGACGTCGAAGCAGATATGGACGATCCCGTGGTCGCATGCGCGCCGGTCCGGGTCCGCGGGCCTGGGCTCGGGGGTGAAATATTCGACGATCTCCAGCATCGCGTTGCCCGCGGAGAGCATGACCGCGCGCCCCGAAGAGCCCGGGAGGTCGACGATCTTGTCGAGGCCATGGGAGCCGATGGGCCACTCGTATCCCGTTCGAACCTCGAGACCGAGGGTGTCACGGTAGAAGTCGAGCGCGCGCTCGAAGTCGGGTGTCGCGATGGTCGTGTGGTGGATGCCGCGAAACAATCAGGTCCTTCCTTTGGGTTGGGGGAAGGGGTGCCAGGTGACGCTCCGGGCTGGCGGTCAGGCCGCGGCCGGGTCGCTCGTTGCCGTTCCCGTCCAGGCGGGCTCCGGCGGAGTCGCTGCGATCAGTCCGAGAGGTCCCCTACGGCGTCCCAGTAGCCCTGGAGCGTATCGATATGGGCCTGGGCGCCCTGGATGCCGATGTTCATCATCGAGACGGAGACGTGACTGACGCCCGCGTCTTCGAGCCTCCGTAGATGGTCTCGAGCGGACTCGTGGGTCGCGGAAGGGGGAATGATGCACTCGATTCCGATCGAGTCTGGATCCCGTCCGTGGTCCTTCGCCGTCTGTCGCATCCGCTGGATGTCGGCCGGTAGGCCGGGGTGGTCCATGGGCAGCCAGCCATCCGCGAGGCGACCCACTCGCTCCGCGATCAGGGGAGCGAAGCCCCCGATCCAGATCGGGATGCGGCGGTTCGGGGGCAGGGGGTTGATGCCGGCATCGGGGATGCGATGCCAACGGCCGTCGTACTCGACCTCGCCCTCGGCCCAGAGCCGCCGGAGCACCTCGATCTGTTCCTCGCTCCGCTTCCCGCGGTCGCGGAAATTCTGTTCCAGCACCTCGTACTCGACGGGGTTCCAGCCCGTGCCGATGCCGAGGCGGAGCCGGCCGCTGCAGAGCACGTCGAGGGAGGCGGCCTGTTTGGCGACCAGCGCCGTCTGCCGTTGGGGCAGGATCAGCACGCCCGTGGCGAAGCCGATTCGCTGGGTGAGACCCGCGAGGAAACCGAAGAGGACGAAGGGCTCGTGGAAGAGGCTCTTCGACGTGTACGGCCCTGTCCAATCCGGCCGGCTCGCGGTGTTGGCCCCGATCACGTGGTCGTAGGCGAGCAGGTGGCGGTAGCCGACCGCCTCCGCCGTGGTGGCGAAGCGAGCGACCTGCTCGGGATCTTCGCCGATTTCAGTCTGAGGAAAGACGACGCCGATTTGCATGAGACCTCCGTGGGCCGTGAGTCTATCCGAATTCCGGCCCCGCTCGCTGCTGCGGGGAAGGGCGTCGGGTGCCACACTGGCAGGGCCCCGAGACCGGAGGAGGCCGCCTTGTCGTTCGAACCGAACGTGGACCCCGCAGATCTGATCCTTCCCACCCGATACGGATTGTCGGGCCAGCCACACGATGCCTGGAAGACCCTGCGGGCAGAGGCGCCGGTCTATCGGGTCGAGACGGACCTGTATCCCCCCTTCTACGCGATCACGCGCCACGCGGACATCACGGAGATCTCGAGCCATCCGGAGCTCTTCAGCAACGCCGATGGCATCAACCTCCTGACCCGGGAGCAGCTGGCCGAGCGCGACGCGACCGAAGCGAGTGCGCTCGGCAACATGCGCACGATCATCAGCATGGATCCGCCGGAGCATCGCGACTATCGGAAGGTCGCGAGCGGCTTCTTCACTCGGCGTAGCATCCATCGGCTCGATGAGGTGGTTGAGGAGTGTGCGCGCCTGCACGTCGATAAGCTGGGCGAAGAGGGCGAATGCGATTTCGTCGAGCAGATCGCCGAGCGTCACCCGCTGCGGGTGTTGGGGACGATCCTCGGGATCGACGAGGCGGACGAGGAACTCCTGCTGCGCCTCACGCAACAGCTGTTGGCTTCGGACGATCCCGATCTCCGACGAGAAGGGGAAGATCGTCAGTCCGCGATCGCCGAACTCGGCCGCGACTTCCTCGGCCTCTTCAACCGCGTCCTCGAGGATCGCCGGGCCGATCCACAGGACGATCTGGCGACGATCATCGCGCAAGCGACGATGGCCGACGGAACGCCAATGGGTCTGATCGAGACTCTGGGGTACTACCTGATCGTCTTTACGGCGGGGCATGACACCACGCGGAATGCGATCTCCGGGGGCATGGCGGCCTTTCTCGAGCACCCCGATCAATTGGCGATGCTGGGCGCAGACCCGTCGCTCGCGAAGTCGGCCGTCGAGGAGATCGTACGCTGGACGTCGCCCGTCAATTACATGCGGCGCCAGCTCCTCGAAGACGTCGAGATGCATGGTGTCTCGATGAAGGCCGGAGAGGATCTGGTGATGTTCTACGCCTCTGCCAATCGCGACGAGCGCGTCTTCGATCGACCCTTCGAGTTCGACATCAAGCGTCAACCGAACCGACATCTCGGCTTCGGGAGCGGGGAGCATTTCTGTCTCGGGGCCCACGTGGCGCGACTCAGCTCACGGGCCCTCTTCCTGGAACTCGCGCGCCGCATCGAGCACGTCGAGCCCGCCGAGGGGCGCAAATACATCGAGTCGAGCTTCGTCGTCGGCCAGAAGACGCTGCCGATCAAGTACCGGATGAAGAAGGCCTAGGCTCTGCCGGGCGCAGGCTGCTGAAGCGCGCGGTGACCTGCATCAGCGCCGGGGCCAGCAGGATGTCGGAGAGGAACGCCATCACGATCGAGAAGCTGGTGAGGACGCCGAAGCGGGTCAGGACGCTGAGGTCCGAGAACACGTAGATGAGGAATCCCAGCGAGAGCACGATACTGGTGAAGAGGAGCGCCTGGCCCGTGGTCTGCAGTGTCTCGCGGACGGCGGTCTGAACGTCGCCGCTCTGTTGGAAACTCCGCCGGAACCCGTGCATGAAGTGGATGGTGTCGTCGACGGCGAGCCCCAGCGCCACGCTGCCGATCAGCAGAGAGAACATCTCGAGCGGTTGATCCGTCCATCCCATGAGTCCCAGGGTGAGGATGATCGGGAAGAGGTTCGGGATCATCGCGATCAGCCCGAGTCGAGCGCTGCCCAGGAGCAGGATCATCAGCGGCGTGATCACGACGAGCGCGATCCCATAGGACTTGAAGATCGTCTCGATGGAGGCCGTGAAGGTTCGTCCCATCACCATCATCGCGCCCGTCAGCTGGACCTCGGTCCCTGTCGGGAGCGATTCCCGGAAGACGCGGGTGACCTCTTCGCCGAAACGGGGATAGTGGAGCGCGTCGACCATCGGAATGCGGAGCGTGAAACGCCCGATCCGAAACTCGGAGTCGACGAAGTCCTCGAGGTCGTCGCTGCCGCTGTTCTCGAAGAGGATCAGCTCCTGGGAGACGAGCATGCGATCGTCGGGTACGACGCGCGCTTCGGGGCGCCCCTCGTTCAAGGCCTGGTGGATCTCCTTCAAGATGTCGACGAGTGAGACGGTCTTGCCGACGACGACCTCCCCGACCCGCATTCCGTCGATCGCGGCGCGCGCGCGATCGACGGCATCGAGGACGCTCGGCTCGTGGAGCCCGTCGACCTCTCCTGTATCGATGAGCAATTCGAGTGCCATCGAACCGCCGAACTCGGCGTCGAGCTTGTGGACGGCGACCTTGGCCGGGAGGTCCTCGGGGAACCAGTCCAGGTTGTCGAAGCTCATGTGCAGCCGGAACATGCCCGCGATCGCGAGAGCGAGCAGCGCCGCACAGACGCCCAGCACGAGCCCCGCGTTTTCGACTGCGAAATCGCCGGCGCGGGTCAATAGACGGATCGAGAGAGGGACTCGAGTCGGCGTTCCCCGGGTCGGCGTCGGCTGTGCCATCGGTGTGATCGCGAGGAGCGCAGGTGTTAGGAAGAGGCTGAGCGCGAGCGACAGCAGGATCCCGAGCGGCGCAACGACTCCGAAGATGGCGACCGGGACGAGGTCAGCCACGGCGAAAGAGGCCAGTCCCCCCGCGGTCGTGAGGCTCGTCATCAGGATCGGGAGGCCCGAGTGGGCGAGTGCGCCGGAGATCGCCTCCTCGCGGGAATCTCCCCGGTCCAGGCGTTGCAAGAAGATCGCGATCAGGTGAACGCTCGCCCCGACGCCGATACTGAGCAGGAAGGAGGGCACGATCTCCGAAATGGGCATCGCCGGGACGCCGATCATGCCCATCGTGCCGAGTGTGGCCAAGAGAGAGAGGAGAGCGACGGCGAGCGGGATGGCGACGCCCAGGGCGCGGCGGAAGACGACGCTCAGGAGACACGCGATCATCAGGGTCGAAAGCGCCGTGAAGCGGACCATGTCCGTGAGCATGGAGGTCATGAGCGCGGTATTGAGGACGGGCATGCCGCCCGCGTAGAGCCTGAAATCGGGGGCCTGGAAGCGCGCGACGATCGCGTTCACGACGGCGACGGCTTCTTCTTCCTGTGCGCTGGAAAGGCCATCGGGAGACGCCGGTAGATCGTCGATCGCGGTGTCCTCGAAGCCGGAGAAAGCATCGTCCTCGTCGCCGGCCTCCGCGAAGGCCTCGATTTCGACGGAGACCGTCGTCAGGCGTGCATCCCGGGAAAGGAAGAGGTCGACGTAAAGCGGGTTGGCCAACGCCCGGGCGCGGATCTCGGCGAGCTCGTCCTCGTCGGCGGGCCACTCCTCGAAGAGCTCTCCGACGACCAACTGGTCGCCCTCGCCGCGGGTCTCCCGGGCGCTGATCAGGCTCTGGACCTCTCGTAAGTGAGGGACTTCCTCTTCGAGCGCGTCGTGGAAGTCGCTGAGTCGCTCGAGGAAGGTGAAGTCGAAGACCTCGGGCGGCTCCACCGCGATCAGGATCACGTCGTCGCGACCGAATTGCGTGAGGAATCCGTCGTAGACGATCCGGGTCGGATCGTTGGATTCGAGGAATTCGTCGATCGAGGTCCGGACCTCGATCTTGTGAATCTGGCTTGCCAGGAGGATGAGCACGGCGGCGGCGATCAGGAGGATCGCCCAGGCGCGGCGGAAGGCGAAATGGCCGAGTTCTTCGAGGAAGATTTCGATTTGGCTACGCACGGTCGGCCAGTCTAGCCCGGCTGAACCTCCGCGGGTGGCTGAGACTTCGACCGACGCGCGATCTCTGCACGACGTGGCTACTTTGGGGGCCACTGTGGAGGGATCGAGAGATGAAGAGCGAAATGACCTGGGACCTGCTGATCAAGAACGGCACGATCGTAGACGGCACGGGCCTGCCTGGATTCAAGGGGGATCTCGCGATTCGGAACGGCCGGATCGAGCGGATCGGGCGCGTCGACGGGAACGCGGACCAGACGATCGACGCGGACGGCAAGGTGGTGGCCCCGGGCTTCATCGACGTACATACCCATTACGACGTCCAGCTCGACTGGGATCCCGTCGCGGCGCCTTCGATGCAGCACGGCGTGACCACGGTGCTCACGGGCAATTGCGGATTCACGCTCTACCCAGCCAAGCCAGAGGACGTGGATTGGCTCGCGGGGATGTTGACGCGTGTCGAAGGGATGTCGCGCGCGGCAATGGCGGAGGGCTTTCGGTGGGAGGGAGGCAACTTCGAAGAGTATTGGGCGCGACTCGAGGGCAAGCTCGGCCTGAACGTGGGCGGCTACGTCGGGCATTGCGCCGTGCGCCGGCTCGTCATGGGAGACGACGCCTCCGAGCGGGCAGCGACGCCCGAGGAGATCGAGCAGATGCAGGAGCGCGTGCGGGAGGCCATGGGCCAGGGAGCGGTGGGCTTCTCGACCTCGCAGCTCGACCTCCACGTCAGTGAGGACGGACGCGGCGTGCCCTCGAATTTTGCGGCGCCGGAGGAGATCATCGCGCTCTGCGCCGTGCTCGCGGAGTTCCCCCACGGTGTGATCGAGATCATCCCGCGCTCCCATAGCGAGGGGCACGACGAGGCGGACCGTGCACTCTTGCTCGAGATGGCGCGGGTCTCGGGTAAGGCGATCGAGCTCGGCCCCCTCTCGCCCGCCGCGGATCAGCCGATGGGCTGGCAGAATACGCTCGACTTCGTGAAAGAGGCACGCGAAAAAGGGGTCCGGCTCCATCCCCAATTTTCGTCCCAGAAGCTCTCGATCCACTTGCGCCTGGACGACACTTTCGTCTTCGACGATATGCCTGTCTGGCGAGACACGTTGGTGCGGCCCCTGGCAGAGGCCTGCGCGGCGCTGCGTGAGCCGGGTCTCCGGGACCAGATGCGGCACGAACTGGCGACGGTCACCCGCACGGCTCCGATCGGGATTGAGACGCTGGAGGTCGAGTACGTCCGGGACCGCGAGAACCAGGGCTTGCTGGGCAAGACCGTCGAGGAGTTGATGGAGGAAGGGCACGAGGGGGACGCGCTCGATGTCTTCCTCGATGTCTCGCTTCGCGAGGACCTCAACGTGGGCTGGACGGCGCGCACGCCCGAGGTGGCCCGTCAATTCATCGACCACGTCGTCACGAACTCGATCCGGGAGCCCCTCGTCATGAGTGGCTCGAGCGATGGGGGCGCGCACCTCGCGAGCTTCGTGGGTGCCGACTACACGACTCGGCTGCTGACCGAGCACGTGCCGGGCACCCTCTCCCTCGAAGAGGCGATCTGGAGACTGACGGGGATGCCGGCTGCGGTGCATGGGCTGGTGGACCGGGGGACACTGCGTGTCGGGGCGAAGGCCGACGTGACGATCTTCGACCTGGACGGCCTCGAGGCGGGGGAGCATGAGGTGGCGGCGGATTTCCCGGGCGGGACGGAGCACTGGACGGTCGACGCGAAGGGCTACGAGGCGGTGATCGTGAATGGGGTCGTCGTGATGGCGCAGGGCGAGCATACCGGGGCGCTACCGGGCGAAGTGCTGCGCGGAGCCTAGGGATTAGAGGGGTCGCCTGCGCTGCGGTGGGGGCCCGGCGGAGAGCTCTTCCGGGCCTGTTCGGAGTGGTGCGAGCGCGCCCGCTTTCCGCCAACATGAGATGCGAGGCGAGTCCCACTCGCCGGCCTTCGCCTCACCCCGAGGAGTTCTCATGTCATCTGAAAAGAACGCTTCCTTCGCCATCATCGGCGCGGGGATGTCCGGCCTGCTGGCTGCGATCAAGCTACGCGAGGCGGGTCACGACTTCACGATCTTCGAGAAGGCTGATCGCGTAGGGGGCACGTGGCGCGAGAATACGTACCCCGGGATCGCCTGTGACGTCCCCTCCCACCTCTATTCCTATTCGTTCGATCTCAACCCGGATTGGCATTATATGGCGTCGCCCGGCGGCGAGATCCAGGAATATTTCGAGGGCGTCTCGGATCGCTTCGACATCGAACGATCGATCCGCTTCAACGATCCGGTCGTGCGCTGCGAGTGGCTCGGTGACGTCTGGGAGGTCGAAGGGGGCTCGGGTTTCGTGGGCCGCTTCAACTGGGTCCTCGCGGCGACCGGGATCCTGCATCACCCGAAGCTCCCGGACATCGAGGGGCTCGAGGACTTCGAGGGCGACCTTTTTCACAGCGCACTCTGGGAACACGAGGTGCCCGTGGACGGTCGACGCATCGGCGTGATCGGAAACGGCAGCAGCGGCGTCCAGATCACCGGCGCGCTCGCCCCCCGCTCCGAGTCCTTCAAGCTCTTCCAGCGCACTGCGCAATGGGTCATGCCCGTCGAGCAGGTGGAGTACACGGAGGAGCAACGCGCGGAATTCCGCGAGAACCCGGCGGCGCTGCAGTCGCTCCACGAAGAGCTCGATGCCAGCTTCCATGCGGGCTTTGCCAATCAGGTGCTCGACGGCGATAGCGAGATCTTCGAGGGCATGGCGCAGATCTGCAATGCCCATCTCGCCGAGCACGTGGTCGACACGGAGCTTCGTGAGAAGCTGCGCCCGGACTACACGCCGGCCTGCAAGCGTCTCGTCATCTCCCACAACTTCTACGATTCGATCCAGCTCCCTCAATCGACGCTCGTCACGGACGGGATCGAGCGGATCGAGGCCGGGGGGGTGCGGACGCAGGATGGGACGCTGCATGCACTCGACGTGATCGTCTGCGCCACGGGTTTTCACGTAGACGCCTTCGTGCGGCCGATGACCGTACGGGGGCTCGATGGTGTGCTGTTGGATGATGTCTGGGCCGATCGACCCTCGGCCTATATGTCGGTCGGGGTGCCCGGTTTCCCGAATTTCTTCATGATCAACGGTCCGAATAGCCCGGTCGGCAATTTTTCGCTGATCCGCACGGCGGAGATGCAATTCGCCTACCTGATGCAGCTCGTCGATCATGTCGCGGAGGAGGGCGAAACCTACGCGGTACCTAGCCTCGAGGCCGCGCAGCGCTTCGAGGACGAGCGGGTCGAGGCCGCCGCGGGGACCGTCTGGGCGACGGGCTGCCGCAGCTGGTATCTCGACGATCGGGGGATTCCCTTCGTCTGGCCCTTCCCGTTCTCGCGCTTCACCGACGAGATGGAGAAGCCGCGCTTCGAGGACTACGCGAAGGGCTGAGAGATCTGGACGAGGGGGAGGAGGGGAAACGATGGAAATCGCGCTCCTCGATGCGAAGAGTTACGACGGGGGGGCCCCGCACGACCAGTTACGCTGGTTGCGCGAGAACGACCCCGTCCATTGGCACGCGGAGCCCGACGGGGGGCCCGGCTACTGGGCGATCACCCGCTATGACGACGTGCGCGCCGTCAGTCGGGACCATGCGGTCTTTTCGAACGAGCCCTCGATCATGATCGCCGGCGAAGCAAGCCCTCAGGTCGGCGACGACAAGATGATGATCATGTGTGACCCGCCTCATCAGACGCATCTGCGGCGCCTGGTGAGTGGGGCCTTCACGCCGCGGGCGGCGCGTGCGCTCACCCCGCGGATCGAGCGCCTGGCCGAA
>Ga0315316_10000854_pt1 | contig 20685 bp, 22 predicted proteins | sample M160m3416metaG_FD_203702 | JGI IMG/M metagenome (GOLD analysis project Ga0315316, IMG submission 203702) | Ammonia-oxidizing marine archaeal communities from Monterey Bay, California, United States - M1 60m 3416 | ecosystem: Environmental > Aquatic > Marine > Intertidal zone | place: USA... | reverse complement strand
CCATGGAGGGTCCCAAACAATTTCTACATCAACATTATTTACACCAGTTACCTTTTTTGCATATCTTTTAACATCGTCAACCATTGTTTCATGTAAGGGACAACCTTTGGTAGTCATTGTCATTTTGATGTTTACATCATTATTTTCAGTTACATTAATTCCATAAATTAAGCCCATATCTACAATACTTAATGGGACTTCAGGATCCATACATTTTTTCAGTGAATCACGAATCTGATCTACATTAACAACACTCATAGAGAAAAAGTAAAATGAAATGCATAAAAACTTTCTATTAATTAGCTTGGAATAATTTTTTTATGGATTCTTCAAAAGGTGCTTTCGCAACACCTTTTTCAGTAATTATTCCAGTAATTAACTTAGGAGGTGTCATATCAAAGGCAGGATTAATTACATTAATTCCATCAGGTGCAGTTTTTTTATCTCCAATTCCAGTCACTTCAGATCCTTTACGTTGTTCAATTATTACATCTTCAGGATTACTTTTCATATCAAATGTAGATAATGGGGCTGCAACATAAAATGGAATGTTATGCTGATTTGCCATAGTTGCTACCTGATATGTTCCAATTTTATTATACACATGACCAGTTCTAAGAATTCTGTCAGCACCGACAACAATTTTGTTTACAAGTTCGTTTGCCATTGTATAGCCTACTGCAGTATCAGGAATTAGACTAACATCAATTCCATCATGTTTTAATTCAAAAGCAGTTAAACGAGAACCTTGTTGAATAGGACGAGTTTCAGTAGCTATCACTTTGATATTTTTACCACTATCTCTTGTTGCACGAATAACACCTAATGCAGTTCCATAACCAACAGTTGCAAGTGCACCAGCATTACAATGTGTCATGATAGTATCATTATCACTAAATAATTCAGAACCATTTTTTCCTATTAACATGTTAATTTGTATATCTTCTTCTGCCATTTTTTTAGCAAATTCAACAACATTATTCCTTATTTGATCAACAGTAGTTGCATTATTTGCAACTTGCATAATTTTTTCTAATCCCCAAACAAGATTTATTGCAGTAGGTCTTGTTTCAAATAGAATTTTTTTAGCATTTTCCATGTATGATATCAATTCATTTTTTTCAGTAGCATTGCTTTGTAATGCAGCTAAAGCAAGACCAAATGCTCCAGATACTCCAATTGCAGGGGCACCTCGAACCACTAAGGTACGAATTGCATTAGCAATTTGATTAAAATCAGTGTAAGTAACATATTCCAGAATATTTGGTAATTTTGTTTGATCAATCATTATAACAGAATTATCTTTCCATTCTATTGTTTTTAGGGTCATAAACATTAAATTTTGGATATAGTTATAATTATTCCCAATTTCTTGATAGTAATTTTGTAGTTAACTATTTTATTGAATAACTTTCAGAATTCTTGTCATGAAAATAGAAGAATTGGAAAAAATTGATAACTCAAGAATGTATGAAATTTATGACAAATGGCCAGAAATTGCCAAAGAAAGTTATTTTACAAAAATTAATCAATTTGATGTAAAAGATATCGATCATATTATTTTTGCAGGAATGGGAGGTTCCGGAACAATTGGAGATGTTATGAAATCAATTTTGTCAAAAGAAGATATTCACGTTAATGTGAATAAAGGATATACTCTTCCTAAGACAGTTGATAAAAATACATTAATTGTGATAATCAGTGTTTCAGGAAATACACAAGAAACATTATCAATTCTAAAACAAGCATTCAATTCAGATGCAAAAATTATTGCATTTTCATCAGGGGGAAAAATTGAAAATTTTTGTGAGGAAAAAAATATTACATTTAAAAAAATACCAATGGAACATTCTCCACGAGCCTCATTTCCCAGATTCTTTTTTAGTATTTTAAATATTTTAAAAAATATTATTCCTATCACACAAGAAGAAATTAATGAAAGCATTTCCTTACTTGAAAAAACAAGATCCATAATTAATTCAAAAAATCTAAACTCAGATAATATTTCATTAGAAATAGCTGAGTGGATTAAGAATACACCAGTAGTTTATTATCCAAGAGGTCTAAACTCAGTAGCAACTCGTTTTAAAAATTCCCTACAAGAAAATGCAAAAATACATGTTATTAATGAAGAACTTTTAGAATCATGCCACAATGGAATTGTTGCATGGGATGAAAATGAAAAATTTCAGCCAATTTTAATAAAAGGCAAAGATGATCATTATAAAACCAAAGAAAGATGGAACGTGATAAAAGAATTTTTTAAGACAAAAAATCTAGAATTTTTGGAAATTAATTCTGTTGAAGGAAATATTTTATCAAAAATAATTAATTTAATTTATGTTACAGACTTTGCAACAATTTATCTTTCAATTTTACAAAATATAGATCCTTCACCAGTAAAAGCAATAGATTTTGTAAAAAATAAATTAATAGATTAAAGTGAATTAATTTCTTCTAGAATATGTAAAATGTCATTTTTACTAACTGTTAAAGGATTATTATTCAAATGTTTTAGATCTTTTAGAATTATTGCTGCTGCCAATTCAGGATCTTGTTTAAGATTTATTTTTTCAAAGTTAAATTCTTCAACAAGTTTTTTAAATCTATCATAATATTTTGATGAATTGAATTTGTGTGCAAATTGAGTTGTGAATGCAAGTGCATGACCATGAGAAAATCCTTCATTCGAATATACATATGATAAAGCATGACCAAGTGTAGTTGATGAATTCCCAAAACCAAGTCCAGAAATTAAAGAGCCTAATGCAAGTTTTTCATTATTTCTAGTTAATATTGCATCCTCCAACGTATCAAAGGCAACATTACAAAGAAATTTGGTGTATGGATTTGAAATTTTGCTATCATAGGCTTCACTACATTGCGCACATGCATCAATTGCAGAATTTTGTAAAATTTTGAAATCAGTATTTTTTGTAAAATTTGAATCAATAATTGCAACATCTGCAAATAAATTATCATCATGAAAGCTTTTTTTGATACCATTTACTTTTAGTACAGATATTCTTGTTACCTCACTACCACTGCCAAAATTTGTTGGAATTAAAATTTTTAATTTATTAAATTTAGATGCAACAAATTTTGCTACATCTAAAACACTACCACCACCCAAACCTATAATTGTAGAAAAATCAGAATTACTAAAATTTTTAATTATATTTTCAGTTGTATCAATTGACGGATTTGACTCAACTTTATCATAAATTAAATCTGAATCTAAATTTAGATATGAAATCCAACCACGTTTTTTTGCACCAGAAGATGTAATAAGTAATGATTTTTTTGGATAGTCGTATTTTGTGGCAGAATTTTTTCCAAATAAAATTTTTGTTGGTTGTTTAATTGCATACATAGAATATGTTAATGGAATATTTTTTATAAGTTAAAATGTTGTTATAATCAGGATTTTATAATGCTGAATTCAGATATGTTACACAAATTGATTGAATCAAAGCCAATTCTAAGGGTTGGAGGTGCATTTGATTCAATGTCGGCTAAACTGGTAGAAATTAATAATTTTGATGCAATTTGGACAGGAAGTTTTGCTATATCAGCAACACATGCATTGCCTGATGCTAGTATCCTAACAATGACAGAATTTTTGAATGTCTCAGCCAACATAGTAGAATCATGTAAAATTCCTGTAATTGCAGATTGTGATACAGGATTTGGAGGTCCAACAAATGTTTCACATACAGTTAGAAAATTTGAGGGAGCAGGAGTAGCAGCTATTTGTATTGAAGATAAAACATTTCCAAAACAAAATAGTCTATTAAAAAATGGATTACATAAATTAATTTCAGAAAAAGAATTTGTTGCAAAAATTTTAGCTGCAAAAGATACAAAAATTAATAAAAATTTTATGATCATTGCAAGAACTGAAGCCTTGATAGCAGATTTAGGGATGAAAGAGGCTGTAAAAAGAGCAGATGCATATGAAAAAGCAGGAGCAGATGCAATACTAATTCATTCTAAAAAAGAGACAGCCAACGAAGTAATAGAATTTTCAGAATTATGGAAAGGTAGTATTCCATTAGTGGTTGTTCCAACAACTTATCCAACTGTGTCTGTTGAAGAATTGATTAAAAATAAATTTAAGATGATTATTTACGCTAATCAAACTCTAAGAGCATCATATTCAGCCATGAATAACACTCTAAAAGAAATAAAAAATAAAGAAAAAATTATTGATGTGAAACAGGAAATGTCTACAATGGAAAAAATTTTTGAATTACAAGAAATGTATGAAATTAAGAATCAAGAAAAAAATATTGAGGAGGATCTAAAAAAAATGGGTTATATTGATGAATGAAAAAATACAAAGAAAGGTATTTCAATATTTTAATAAAAATAAAATAGAAAATTTTGTTGGTGTTCCTGATTCAACACTAAAATATTTTATTGATGAGGGATTAAAATCTAAAAAAATTCTCATTGCAAATAGGGAAGAAGAAGCAATTGGAATTGGAACTGGAATGATTTTAGCAAATAGCTCAACTCTAATGTTTATGCAAAATGCTGGATTTGCAAATTCTATAAGTACAATTACATCATTAGTTCAATTATATAAAATTCCAATAATTTTTTTGATTGGTTGGAGAGGATTTTTGAAAGATGACGCACCAGAACATGAAAAAATTGGGAAAATTCAGCCAGATTTATTAAAAAATCTAAATCTTGAAAACAAAATATTAGATGAAAAAACCTGGGAAAAGAATTGTAAATGGGCACTATCGAAAATCAAGAAAAATATTCCGGTGGCATTAATCATAAGGAGAGAGTTTCTTGATTAGAAGAGATGCAATAGAAATTGTTTGTCAGTATGTAAAAAAGGATATAATAATTTCTGCAAATGGATTCATTAGCAGGGATCTCTTCTCTAGTTTTGAGAAAAATACAAATTTTTACATGATTGGTTCTATGGGGTTAGCTTCATCTATAGGATTAGGTATTGCATTAAAAAAACCCAAAAAAAGAATATTTGTTTTTGATGGAGATGGAAATATCTTGATGAATTTAGGTTCTTTAGTTACAATTGGATCATTACGTCCAAAAAATTTGGTTCATTTAATTTTTGATAATAACATTCATGAATCAACTGGCGGTCAACCCACTCATTCAAAGGAAATTAATATTTCAAAAATTGCTAAGGCAAGTAACTATACAGTTTTTTCAGTTAAAACAAAAAAAACACTTGAAAAAACTTTAAGAGAAATTCCAAATATACATGGCCCAATTTTTATACATATTCATTTAAGCCAAGGGGCAAAAAAAAGTTCACGTGTAGTTATATCTCCAGTTTCAATTAAAAATAGATTTATGAACGCAATTAATTAAAATGAATGCAATAATTATTGCTGCAGGTTCTGGAAAACGAATTAGCAATCATATGAAGAATATACCAAAATCATTAATAGAAATTAATGGAAAATCTATAATTCATTATCAAATTGATGTAATAAAAAAAAATGGAATTAATAATATAATTGTCATTACCGGAAAGAATAATGAAAAATTTTCTATATTAAATGATGATATTCATTATGTTAATGATGCCGAACATGATAAACATGATATTTTAGGAAGTTTGATGGAAGCTAAAGATTTCTTAAAAGATGACGTTATAGTTTTGTATTCAGATATTATTTTTGAATCAAAAATTATTCAACAGGTGATAGATACTAAAGGAGATATTTCAATTGCCATAGATATGAATTGGGAAGAAAATTATGAAGGAAGAACAGAACACCCAAAATTAGAAGCTGAAAATGTTCTAGTAGATAAAGAAAAAAATATTCTATCAATTAAAAAAAATATTAAAAATGAAGATTATAGTATAGGAGAATTTTTAGGAATAGTAAAATTTTCTGGACAAGGCGGAAATATTTTTGTAAAAAAATATGAAGAGATATTTAAGAAAAATGAAGGAAGATTTCATGATGCACCATCAATTTTAAAAGCATATTTGACAGATATGCTTCAAGAGTTAATTGATCAGAATATAAAAATCGAGCCTGTACTTATTTCAGGCAAATGGTGCGAAATTGATACTATGCAAGATTTGAGAAGAGCAGAAAAAAAATTCTAATTCAATCATGTTTATTGATTAAATAATTTAGTTTTTCCCAAAGAATTGATTCTATTTTTTCTCCAGTTTCAATTAAATTTTTTGTTTCATATGGATCTATTTCAAGATTGTATAGTTCTTTAGAATTATTATGTTCATTAAATATTAATTTCCATTTTGAAGTACGAATTGATTTAACATTTGGTTCTTTTGGAGGAGATTTTTCATAAAGAGGATTTCCAGTTTCTGTAAATGCATAATTTTCAGGAATTAATTTGTTGTTTACTAAGGGAAGTAATGAAATACCATCTAATTTACTATAATTTTCATCTTGAGGTATTTCCAAATAATCAAGGATTGTAGGCATAAAATCGATAGTTCTAGTTTGCTGTTTTATTTCAATTGTAGGAAGATTGTTTGCTAAAAAATACGTAAATGTTCTTAATGTATAATCATAACAAAATGCACCATATGCATGCTCACCAAATCGTTCACCAGTACTAACACCATGATCCGACATTATTAAAATTAATGAATTCTTATTTAATTGTAATTTTTTAATTTCATTTAAAATTGAATCTAAATAATTTTCTGCTTTTTTAAATAACATACTATATCTTTTTTTATTAGCATCCACATTTTCAAAAAATTCTTTACTATGATTACGATATACATTTAGAACTTCATTTTTTATTCCAGTATGTATACTACTAAAATGCAGATAAACAAAGAAATTTTTTTTATTAGATGATGCTGACAGGTTATGAAGTATTTCTTTATGTCTACTAGTCAAATCATCATTATCTTCATCATGAACTATAAATTCATCAAAACCTTGTGAAGGTATAATTAATTTATTGATAACATCTGCTTTAGTATAATAATTATTTTCGTGCAAATATTCTGTTAATGTTTTAAATTGATTTTTTTTAAATTTAAAAGTAGACCAGTAACTATTTGTTCCAGTTCTAGTTCCATAACTACCACTGAAAACTGCATGCATTGCAGCTATAGTATGTGGGCCATATGTAATTGATTGTGATAAAAAAACTGAGTTAGATTTTATTTTAGAAAATACATTTGAATTTAATGCGTAATCTAGACGTCCTCCGTCTATCATTATGATTATGATATTTTTTTTATTCATAGTAAGTTTTGTAATTAATTTTTACCATGATTATCAAACCATAAAGTTGTTTCAGAAATAGCTCTTTCAGCATTTTCTTTACCAACGATAGATAATTCTCTTTGAGAATCACCAGGGATTTTTCCACCTACTCGTAGAATTAGTAGTTTCCCACTTCCTCGGAAATTATGTTTTATGAAAGGTTTCATGTATAATGAATCACTAGGATGAATTATTTCTTGATTATTTTTTCCATTAATTTCCCAATTTAGAGTGATTTGATTTTTACCTATATTGTAAACATATTGATGTAAACCTGAGCAGATATCTAATTCAGGATCGTTAGAATCAAGAATTTCTACTTCAAATGATTTTGAGAAAGGAAGTGCAGTGGTAGTAGCTAGTTCAAAAAACTTGTAGTATTTTTTTGTTTCTGGGTAGTACCATGATCTACAATCTTCATGCATTTTTACAATTACTTTTTCTTCAATCATATCATTTGGAAGTAAGTCTCTAACATTAACAGATAATGATTTAGCGATTTTTTCTAGTTCTGTAATTGAAGGTTTTTTAGAACTTGATTCAAAACTTGTTAAATCATCTATTGGAATATTAGTTCTTTTAGATAATTCTTCTAATGTTATAGTAGAAATTTCACGATTGTATCTCAATAAAGAAGCACTAGCTGATCTTGTTGATGAAAAATCTAATGCAAATTCTTGCCCCAAGTTAGACATTGAAGCTAATTCTTGTTGAAATTCTCCAGTAAGTTTTCCTCCATATGTTAATGCAAGGATTAGTCCATTCGAATTAGAATTATTCCTGGTTGCAAAAGTATGTGGAACAAATGGAGTGATATACATAGAATCACCAGTATTCATTGCTGCTGTTTGTTTTTTTCCATTTTTATCAACATAATAGAAATTAACGTTGCCGATAAAATATGTAAACTGATGCATAAAATGTCCATTATTCCATTGAACTAATTTATTATCAGGATCATTATCTGAGACATTACATAATTCCATAATCCATTCAGGTCTAAATGGTCCTACTTTACTCATTGCAGTATCACGGTATTCATAATATGGTTTTCCGGCACGTTCCATTACACGTTTAGATTTTTTTGAATCGATTGCTGTCATCAATTTAATTCCATTTGGGCAATCATCTTCAATTACAAAAAAATCTCTTTTATTAACAGGCCAAAGTTTTATGGCTTTTTCAACTAATTCAGGTGATAAATCAGATTGACCTCTTATAATAGAATTAATTAATTCTAACGAAACATTCAATTCTTTTGCAGCATCTTCTGGTCTTCTTTTTATATCATTAAGAATTCCTAGAAAATTTGACCCGGTTTTGATTCGTATGTTATTTTTAGTATTTGTTTCAGATTTTTGCATGTAATTTTTATTAAAATCAGCTAATTATAATTTGTTATAAATTCCAACGAAAACAAAGATTTTAGATATAACCTAATTTTTTTAATTCATCCTCAATTTCTTTTGAATGCTCATCTGATATTATAACCAAATCATCAATACGTGAATTTTCACGTATTTTTTGTAGTATAATTTCCATTTGTTCAACAATTTGAGGGTTTAATGGTGCTATATTTTTTGTTTCATTTGGATCATTTTTTAGATCATATAAAATAACATTTTGAGTTTTTTGATCCCGTGATCTTAAATATTTGTATTGAGATGTACGAATTCCAATTAATTTACCCAAAACTTTTGAATTTGAAGATCCTGTTTCAATGTAGGCAGGTTCTTCAGAAAAAGTTTGATTATTTAGTAAGGGGGTAAGACTTTTTCCAGTTATATTTTTTAACGTAGTAGAAAAACCAGCTAAATCAGATAATGTAGGAAAGATGTCAACTTGTCTAACTTGTGGTTTAATCATTAAGTTAGATGGAATATTAAATCCATTGAGGATAAAAGGAATTTTTAATAATTCATCAAATAGAAAATTATCACATCTATTTTGTAATGTACGAAAGTCTTGAGGAGATAAATTATTTTTTAGTTTTTTTAATTTAGATGATTTTTTTTGTTTTTGCATTGAAGATAAAATTTTATCAGAAATATTTGTAGGAATTAGTTTTTTAGTTTTTTTAAATAATGAAGGTACTTTAATTTGATTAAGATCATTTTCTAAAACAGGTATGTAATCTCCATGATCAGCAGTTAATACAAAAATTGTTTTATCTAATTCAAGATTTTCTATAAATTTTCCAATCCAACTATCAATATATGATAACATTCTATCATATCCAGTTTCACCAAATTCTTTGTTATTGAATGGAGATGGAATTGAATATGGTGGTCGTAAATCCATTAAATGTATAAAATAGAACCAAGGATTAGTCATGTGATTTATTTTTTCCGTAATATCTTTTCCATAACCAATTAACTGTAGCCATTTACTTCTTTCATCATAAACATAGTATTCATTTTTATCAAAATGTTTTGAAATATTTTTAAAAAATGATAAATCGGGAACAAAACAATTTAGTTCATAACCTTCTGATTTCATTAGATTGAAGAAATTAGGGATGTTATGATCAAAATTGAAATAGGAAATTCCACTTTTAAACGGATACAAAGAAGTAAAAACTGAGCCAAGACATAGACCAGTTTGATCTGCAGTAGAGATTGTTTGATTAAAACATGTTCCACTAGAAATTAATTTATCAATATTAGGAGTAATCGATGATTTATTTTTATCTAAGATTTTATCAGCTCTTAGAGAATCTATTGTTAAAAAAATTATGTTAGGTTTCATTAATAAAATATCTCTTGTAAATCATATATTATTTTATTCTATAATTAGAATAACTTAAATCAATTTTTTTTATGGAATTTAATGCTAGGTATGAACTTAATTGCATTTAATTTATTTTTAGATAAATAATATAAGTCCTAGTAAGTAATTATCAATCATCTATAAAGACTAAAAGATTTTTGATTAAATATGGAAAATAAAATAGGCATAATGCAAGGGAGATTATCACCATCAATTAATAACAGAATACAAGCATTTCCTAAGAATAATTGGAGTGATGAATTTGAAATTGCTAATTCAATAGGATTTAGTACATTAGAGTGGGTTTTTGATTCATATGAAAATCCAATTTTAAATCCAGAAAAATTATCTGAGATAAAAAAAATATCAAAAGAGTCTTCTATAGAAATTAATTCAGTTTGTGCAGATTATTTTATGGAGAAAAAATTATTTGGTGAATCCGAAGAAAGTTTGGACCAAAATTTAGATGTGCTATTCAAATTAATAAAGAACTGTCATGAAATTGGAATACCAATAGTAGAAATTCCTCTTGTAGACGAATCCAGTATAAGTAATATTAATGATCAAAAAGATTTTGAGATTAATTTAGAAACAATAACTTCAAACATAAAAAATTATAACATTACAATTGCCTTAGAAACCGATTTAGAACCACATAGATTAGAAAATCTTATTTCAAAAATTAATCACCCTAAAATCAAATTAAATTATGATGTTGGGAATAGTACTGCAAATAAATTCAATATGGAAGAAGAGTTCAAATTGCTTCATAAGTGGATTACCAACATACATATCAAAGATAGGCTATCAGGTAACCATACAGTTCCATTAGGTAAGGGAAATGTAAATTTTGATTATTTCTTTAAAATATTAAGGCAAAAAAATTACGAGGGGGATTTGATTATTCAAGGTGCCAGAGAGGATCTTACTAACAATAAAATTTCACCTATTGAAACTTCTGAGAAGTATTTAGAATTTGTAAATCAATATCTTGATAAATATCAATAATTTAATTTAGATTAATTATGAAAATAATAATTACTGGTTCTGAGGGATTAATTGGAAAAGAGTTACAAAAACATCTTAAAAAGAAACATCAAATTTTAAGATTGGATTTAACATTGGGACATGATTTAACTGATGAAAAATTTGTCAAAATTTGGTTTAAAAAAAATAAAGCTGATTCATTGATTAACTGTTTTGCAAAAAATGATCATGTAGATGATGAAAGAAAAAAACAAACGTTATTTGATTTTGATTTAAATTCATTTTCAGATTATTTGGATACTAATTTAACAGCACTATATTCAGTATGCCGAGAATTTGCTAGAAATAATCAAAATGGTACAATAGTTAATTTTTCAGCAACAACAGGAATTGTTTCTGCTAGACCAGATCTTTATGATGGAGCCCACAAGCATCCAGGTTATTCAGTTTCTAAAGCAGGAGTGATTAATCTGACAAAATATTTGGCAGTGCATTTAGCCCCCTCCATTAGAGTAAATTGTGTTGCACCTGGCGGCATAGAGCACAAACAAGATCCAAAATTTATTAAAAAATATTCAAAACATACACCACTACAAAGAATGATGAAAAAAAGTGAATTGAATTCAATAATTGAGTTTTTGTGTTCCAAAGAATCATCTTATGTTACGGGTACCGAATTTGTTGTAGATGGTGGATGGACGTCTTGGTAAACATCTAGATAATTTTAGGAGAAAAAATGGAATTAGAATTAAAAAAGAAAGTTGCTTTGGTAACAGGTTCAACTCAAGGTATTGGAGCATCAATCGTTAAATCACTAGAAAATGAGGACGTGGAAGTTATATTGAATAGTAGAAATAAATTGCATAGAAATACTAATTCTAAAAAGAAAAATTTCTTTGTAGGAGATGTAAGAAAAAAAAATGATTGTGACAAATTAATCAAACAAATTATTAAGAAATTTGGAAGATTGGATATTTTAGTATGTAATGTTGGATCAGGAAAATCATCTATGTTAGGAAAAGAAACAGAGGAGGATTGGAAAAAAATGTTTTCACAAAATTTCTTCAGTACAACTAATATAATCAAATCTGCAGAAAATGAATTAAAAAAAACTAAAGGAAATATAGTTTGTATATCCTCAATAGCAGGTATGGAGGCTCTAGGTGCTCCAATAGCATATTCAGTAGCAAAATCAGCATTAAATTCGTATGTCAAAAATATTTCAAAATATTACTCACAATTTGGAATTCGAATTAATGCAGTAGCACCAGGAAATATTTTATTTAATGGTTCCACATGGGAGAGAAAAATTAAAAAAGAAAAATATAGAGTTAAGAAAATGCTAAAAGAAAATGTTGCAATGAATAGATTTGGAAAACCAGAAGAAGTTTCTGCAATAGTTTCATTTTTAGCATCATCCAAGGCATCTTTTATTACAGGAAGTGTATTTGTTGTTGATGGAGGACAGCTAAAATCATGAAGGAAATAGAAACAATAATTGATGAAAGTTCTTTGATAATACAAAGTATCAAAAATCATACAGAGGATATTCAAAAAACTGCTTCAAGTATAATTTCATGTTTTAAAGATGGGAAAAAAATTCTTCTTTGTGGAAATGGCGGAAGTGCAGCTGACGCGCAACATATTGCAACAGAATTTGTAAGTAGATTTGAGAAAGAAAGAGATAGTTTGCCTGCAATAGCATTATCAACAGATACATCATGCATAACATCTATTGGAAATGATTATTCATTTGATTCAATTTTTAGCAGACAATGTGAAAGTTTAGTTAATTCAGGAGATATTATAATTGGAATTTCAACTAGCGGTAATTCAAATAATATTAAAAATGCATTTGAAGTAGGAAAGCAGAAAGGAGCAATAACAATAGGATTGTTAGGTAATAATGGTGGGAAAATTAAAAATATTTCAGATATTTCAATTATTATTAATTCAAAATCAACTGCAAGAATACAAGAAGCACATAGAACAATTTATCATATAATATGTTATTTAGTTGAAAAAGAATTTGAAAAAAATTAATTTTGTGTTCTTAACTTTTCTTTTATAGGCAATTCGGAATCAAATACACGTTTTATTCCATCACCCAGTACAGTTTCAACGCGTCTAACATCTCTAACCATTCTTTCCAGACCTTTTTCTTCCAAAGATGCAGGTTGATCACTTCCATACATAGAACGATCCAATGTAATATGACGTTCAATGGATGTAGCACCTAAAGTGGCAGCAACAATACAACATATGTAAGAAGGTACTTCGTGACCACTATAACCAACATCACAATTAAATTTATTTTTTAAAGTATCAATACATCCAAGATTAGCTTCATTTAGATCCATTGGATAGGTGCTGGTACAATGCATTAATTCAAAGGAACAATCATTATCACGAAAAATTTTCACGGCAGCATCAATTTCATCAAGCGTACTCATTCCAGTAGAAATAAAACAATGTTTTTTTTCTTGAGCAACCATTTTTAATAAATCAGTATTGGTTAACAACGCAGATGCTATTTTATTATATTTTGAATTGTATTTACTAAGAAATTTTTGGCTATCTAAATCCCATGCAGATGCAAACCAATCGATATTCTTAGATTTACAATATGAGTCAATTTTATCATAATCATTTTCATCAAACTCTAGGCCCAATTTTTGATCTCTAGTAGTATTACCCCAAGAACTATCTCTAGGAGAATCAAGAATTTCTTTGGAGTAGACTTTTTCAATAGTTCTTTTTTGAAATTTAACTGCATCACATCCACATTTTTTTGCAACATCAATTAATTTTTTGGCAATTTCAATATCACCGTTATGATTGATTCCAATTTCAGCAGTTATGAAAACCATAAAATTATGTAAAAATGATTTTTTATAAATCTGACTTATGATTTGTTATTATAATCAAGAATAATATCTGATATTTCTCTTAACACCCCATTTCCTGATTTAGTTTCAGATACATAATCAACAATTTTTTTTGTTTGTTTCCACGCATCAAATGGTGCAACTGATACTCCAACTTTTTTTAACAGTGGAATATCATTAATGTCATCACCAATATACAAAACATTAGATTGACTTACGTTAAATTTTTCACATACAGATTTTAGGATTTTATCTTTCTCAAGCACCCCAGAAAAAGTTTTTTTTATATTCATATTTTTTGCCCATTTCAGTATTATGGGATTTCTTTCTTTAGTTACAATTATTGTAGGAATGTTATTTCGTTTTAACATGTTTATGCCCATTCCATCTCTAACATGAAATTTTTTCATTACATCTCCCTGTTTAGAATAATACATTCCACCATCAGTCAATACTCCATCAACATCAGTCATAACAAGTTTAATTTTATGGAATTTTTTTAGGAGTTTTTGATTCATTTTTTATTATAAATTATCACTAATATTATTATATTATCATTCATTCTTAAGAAGTAATTGTCTGATTTTATTGTTGAAGTACGCCATTTTGGAATTGTAGTTAAGAATTTGAAAAAATCATTAGAATTTTATCAAGATATACTAGGATTTGAGATAATCAAGCAGAATAACGAAGTAGGTAAACATCTAGATAAAATGCTGGGATTAAATGATGTCAAAGTTAAAACAACAAAGATTGGCATTAAGAATGGAACTACGTTAATTGAATTATTGGAATATTCTTCGCCTAATTCAGAATTAATTAAAAAGAAGATTAATGATTTAGGAGTTTCACATTTTGCACTAACAGTAAAAAATCTTGATAAACTTATACCAATTCTCAAAAATAAGGGAATAAGAATTAATTCAGATACCGTAATGTCGCCGGACAGAAAAGTTAAGGTTGTATTTTGTTTTGATCCAGATGAAACACCTATTGAATTAGTTGAAGAATTATGATTGCAGCTGTCATTCAAGCAAGAATGAATTCAACAAGATTACCAGGAAAAATTCTCATACAAGTCTGTGGAAAACCGTTTCTGCAACACTTAATTGAAAGAATTAAAAATTCAAAAAAAATTAACAAAATTATTGTTGCTACAAGTTTAAACAAAGAAGATGACGTAATAGAAGAATTTTGTAATAAATATAGCATTTCATGTTATAGAGGTTCAGAAAATGATGTTTTATCTAGATACAAAGATGCATCCGATAAATTTAAAATTGACACAATTGTTAGATTGACTTCAGATACGCCATTACTAGATGGAAAGATGGTGGATGATACAGTACAAGTTTTTCTAGAGAATAATGCAGATTTTGTAAGTAATTGTTATCCATTACCAAGGACATACCCTGATGGTACAAATGTTGAAGTCTTCTCAAAAAAAATTCTTAATGAAATGTATGAAAAAGCAAAGAAACCATCAGAGAGAGAACATGTTACATTTTATGTCTTGGATAGACCAAAAGAATATACCATAATTAAAGTAGATTTAGAAAAAGATTTTTCAAAATATAGATTTAATCTAGATTATAAAGAAGATTATGAATTATTAAAAATACTTTTTGAAAAATTCTATGAAAATAATCAAGGATTTACTATTTTTGATTGTATAGAATTTTTAAAACAAAATCCAGAGATCCAACAAATTAATTCTAAAATTATTCCTTTTCAAGGAATCTTGAAATCATTCGATATAGATGCCAAAATGGGTTTTTCAAAAGATAAAGAATTTTTTAATCCTTGATTATTTTTTGTTCAAAGGAATTAACTACATTAACAAATTTTTCTTTCTGTTGGATAAGAAAATTTTTCATTTTAGAATCATCAATTTCAATATCTGCAAGATTACCATTCAAATAGAAAGTTGACAAATAGTCTAATTGAAAATTTAGTAGATCAAAAATGAAGGAATTTTCTTCTAAGATATCAAAATATGTACCAATTTGATTAGGATCGACTTTAAGATTTAGGCTTTTTTCAATTAATGCAGACAGATTATCATCTTGGTTAAATTTTTGAATAGATGAAATAGTAGAAAAATCATTTTTTGCAAAAGTTATTGATGGAACATTTAAAAAAGATGCTTCTAAACTTGCAGTTCCACTAACAGAAATCACAAGTTTTGATTTTTTAATTATATCACTAGCAGGAGTGGAAGGATGTATGAAAAATATTTTTGGATTATTCTTAAATTGTTCATAATCTGAAAGCTGCCGCCAACCTCGACCTGGGCCTTGTGTAGGATGTTCTTTAACTATTAATACATAGTCTTTTGGAATAGACTTTGAAATAAAATCAATAGTTTTCATTTGATTACTATATTGAGGTGTACTTATCAATAGAGAACGTTCAGGTTCTTGTTGTAAAGGGAAAAAAATTAAATTCTTGTTTTCTGGTAGTTCACTTGAAAAGTTTTTATCAATATACCTTTGTCTGGTTAAAAAATTAATAGTATTTTTAATTTCATTAATTAAAACAAGAAATTTTTTTCTTCCAAAATAAGTATAGTGAGTTTTTGTATTATCATTATTTGATATAAATAATAATTGAAATGCTGCATAAAGTTTTTGTAACTTAGATTTTCTATTTTTATTGTAAAAATTTGTTAAACTTTTAGATAGAATTTTTTCTTTTAATCTTTCTTGTAGTTGTTCAAAAGTGTATGAATTATATTTTTTAATTTTAAATTGATTCTCAAAATTATTTATTCTGTGGTAATTTTCTGAGATATAACAAAGATTTCCACCCCAATTTGTATTATTAAGCATCAAAGTTTTGATTTTTTTAAATTGACACAATTGATGAAATGTATGATGCGGTCGTAATGCAGTTTCAGATGTAATAAAAATCGTCGGTTGTACAGAAAATACTTCATTAAATAATAATAATTCGTTGGAAAGTATAGAATTAATTTCATTTTTTGTAAAATTATAAAATTCATTATATTTTGGATTAAATATACGATCATTTTTTACTAATTCATCTAAATTTAATCCAAATGTTTTGTAATCAGGAATATCATCATTATTTTTCATAACATAATCATGATAAAACCAAACCTTTTGAAAATTGACTATTTTTTGATTCAAAAAGAATTTTTTAGGTCTATTTGTTATATCTATTATAGCATAAAATTCAGCATCTATTTTTTGTTGAAGAAAATATGCCAAACAGAAAGCAGTAAGATCAGCATCAATCCAAAAAATAATTTTTTCTTTCATTAATAATCAATTTTTCATAAATCAATAAAGATTGTTATGGAATAGTCTTAATCTATTTATTACTATTTTTGAAACATTAAGTGTGCAGAAAATTGAATTTAGTTTAAAATTACCTGCAAATGCAAAAGAACTCTATGATTGTGTGATTAATTTTGATAATCATAAGAAAGCTTTTCCTTCACAGTTAAAGAATATTGAAATAGTAGAAAATGATGGAACAAAAATAACTACAAAGGAAACACTTGTTTTTAATACATATATCGGCAATACTGAAATAAATCAAAAAACTATTCATGAAAGAATATTTCCTAACATAAAAAGTGAAATTATAGAGGGTCCTTTTAAAAATAGTAAGATAGATGTCGTTTTTGAAGAACCAGGTGAAGGCACAAAAGTTTCATGTAAAATTGAACTCTCAGTATCATTAAAATATAAAATTCTTTCAAGTGTAATTATTAAAAAATACAAAGTAATTTTAACTTCATTACTCTATAAGATGAATTCGCTTGCAGAAGATAAGTAATGAATTTATAGATTAACACAAAGTTAGAGTATTGACGGATGAAATAATTAATTGGGATAATGTATTTCTTCAATCCGAAACTTTTCAGAAAAATAAACCATTTCAATATACCTTTGTGAAAAATTTTCTTAACAAAGAATTTTATGATGTTTTATATAGTTCCTATCCAGAAGATGATGATTCATGGATTATTCCAAAAGATTTTGGACGTTCTGCAAAAAAGAGATGGTTTGGAGAAGCAGATCCTAATTCAGATAAATGTTCACTAGATGTAGAAGATTCATCCTTAAATGAATCATGGAATAAATTTTTTCATTATATCCATAGTAAAGAATTTCTACAAAACATGAGTAGATTTTCTAATTTTGAAATAAATAAATTAAAACATTTTGCATTCATAAAAAATGGAAAAGGTAGTTTTAATATGCCACATACACATCATCCAACAGAAAAGAAAGAGGATTACGGATATAATTTAACACTACTAGTTTATTTTGCAAAAGGTTGGAAGAAAGGAGACCCAGGTGGAACATATCTCGCTTCAGAGGAAGATGAAGAATCAATAATTTTTGAACCATATGATCTTGATAATTCATGTGTAATATTTGCAGAATCCTCACATTCTTGGCATGGTTCCAGATATATGACACAAGATGCAATAAGACGCTCAATTCAGTTTACATTAATTTAATTAAGTTTTAAGATATTTTTGATAAACGATTTGCAAAGGTCAAGTATACAAGATTGCCGGAAGACGCCAACACATACGAAATAGTGACTCCAATCATGCCATACATTTGTCCTAATGTGATAATTCCAGTAATAGTGATTGCTACTTGTATGGATAATCCTATCAAGGGATTCTTACTTTTTTCCTGTCCTAAGAATTTTGACTGATAAAATAATGTTCCAGTTGCAGGTATTATACTAACACTTAATATTTGAATAGCTATTACAACATCTACAAATTTTTCAAAGAATAAAGGAATAAGCAATGGAGATAGTATTATGGTTGTGATACAAATTATGATTGCAAATAAAAATGTCCATAGTTTGACTTTTGTAGTTGGAACACCATTGGCATCATGTGAAAGTGTAAATTTGAAAACAATTTGCGGAATAACCATTAGAATTACATAGAATTGTAATGCTAATGCAAGATTACCTAATACTATGAATCCTAAAAGTGGGGCTATAATCACTTTATCTATATTTCCTCTAAAACCACCTACAACAGATAATGCATAATTATTTACTATGAATCCTGATCGTGTTTTCAAAGATGAATAATTTATTTTAGAATCTTTCAATCCTTTGTACATTATTAATGTAAAATGTATGTAAGATAATGCTAATGCATATAATATTCCATCAACACCAAAAATAGAATAAAATCCAAATCCTAGAATAAAAACTAACATTCGTTGAGTTAGAATATATTTTGAATAATTACCAAATAATTTTTTTCCAAGTAGATATCCTATCACCATATCATTAACAGCATAACCAATTACAAGCAAACTTAATTCTAATTGTCCATATATAAAAAAAACAATTAATGCCGTTATAGATGCTACAACAATAGAGATGAAAAATAAAGTGGATACAACATTAGTTTTTTTTGCAGAATAAACTGTTATCGTTTGTTGTGTACCTATTAATGTCACAATATATGCAATTCCTGCAATACCAAGTAGATAATGAAGTTGTCCATAATCTTCTACTTCAATAAATGATGCAATAGATAACCAAAATATTCCAGTTATTGCGACACCTATAATATCAGCCGAACCTAATGTAAATAGATCTTTAAAAGAAGAGAATTTTGAATTAGTGTTTTCATCATCCATTAGGGTACAACTATTTTAAGAATTTTACAAGTCTTCATATGTATTTCGAATAAAATATCTGACAAATTACATACTAAATCTATTGACAAAAAATATGATATCATAACTATTAAAGAAAAAAAGAATGTGATTTTTACTAATCAGGACTACCAAACCATTTTAAACTAAAATTATTTTATGTTATTTATGAAATATTGTAAAAAATGTCTGTATCCTGATACAAAACCCCAGTTAATATTTAATGAAAATGGTATTTGTAGTGCATGCTCGAATTCAGATTTAAAAGAAAAAATCAATTGGGATGAAAAAGAAAAAGAGTTACAAAATATTCTTGAAGAGTTTAAGAGCAAAGATGGAAGTAATTACGATTGTATAATTCCAGTAAGTGGCGGAAAGGATTCAACATTTCAAACGTATGTCATAAAAAAAATATATGGATTAAATCCACTTGTTGTGAATTTTCATCCATTAGATCAAACAGAAATTGGGAAAAAAAATCTTGAAAGTTTAAAGAAGATTGGTGTAGATTGTATTGAATTTTCACCAAATCCAGAAGTTTATCAAAAATTAGCAAAGTATGGTTTAGAAGAATTAGGAGATTATCAATGGCCAGAGCATTTAGGGATTTTTACAGTACCAGTTCAGATTGCTACAAAATATGAAATTCCATTAATAATTTGGGGAGAAAATCCACAATTGGAATATGGAAAACCAACAGATATCGATAAAGAAACAATTCTTGATAAGGAATGGTTAGAAAAAAATGGCGGATTTTTTCTTGATAAAATCAGACCAGAAGATATGACAAAATATGGTTTTACTAAAAATGAATTAAAACCATATTTGTATCCGGATAATGAAGAGATTAAGAAAATTGGTGTGAGAGGAATTTTCTTAGGTTCATACATCAAATGGGATATTTTCAAACAACTTGAATTAGTAAAAACATTAGGATTTTCAGAAAATGAAGATGTGAAAGAAGGAACGTATGACAAGTGGGAAAATCTTGATGTTTTTTTTACAGTTTTTCATGATTACTTTAAATTTTTAAAATATGGATTTGGTCGTACAACGGATCATGTATCCATTGAGATTCGCTATGGCAGAATAACTAGACATGAAGGTATT
>Ga0315316_10000850_pt1 | contig 20768 bp, 16 predicted proteins | sample M160m3416metaG_FD_203702 | JGI IMG/M metagenome (GOLD analysis project Ga0315316, IMG submission 203702) | Ammonia-oxidizing marine archaeal communities from Monterey Bay, California, United States - M1 60m 3416 | ecosystem: Environmental > Aquatic > Marine > Intertidal zone | place: USA... | reverse complement strand
GCGATGCCGCCAGAATCGAGAACGATGCAGACAGGCGGCTGACCAGAAGATTCGACGGAGGCAGCAGCAGACGTATGACTCGTGTGCCCACAACAATCATTAACAGTACGAAAAAGCTGCGTTCGATCAGGTCTCCGTCCGATTCTCCATGGCGCACCACCAGGAACAGAAACATCGGCAGCAATATCACAATGATAGTACCGTGAAACCCCTGCCGTACAATTTGACAAACAGTGTTGTTCCAGCCGAAGTGGACTTCCGCCAGGCCACCTGACCGCAGCGCCTGCCGAAAACAGTTCAGCCACAATAGAATGATGCCCAGTTCGGACAATGCCAGGCCAAACCCGGGCAACGTGGAACCCACCGCCTGAGTCTGCAGCAGCGTGCCGGTGACCAACATCAGCAGAGGCCACTCTGCAGCCAGCCCAAAGGTCAGCAGAATCGCCCGCGCCGTGGGACGAAACGTAGTACAGACACGCCGCTCGGCGGTTACGGCAACGGCATCCAGGCCGAGTTTCGCTCTGTGCTGAATCCCAAACAACAGCGCGATGAGCAATCCCGCCGGAATCAGAATGACAAAAAAAGAACCGTCTACACTGCTGACGTTGCTTTTCCAGCCTGTTCGAACTTCAACAGCGACATCGGACATCACGGCGGGCAACGACGCCAGATCCGCCAGTGTCAGCATTGGGTGACTGCGGAACCACAGGGCCTGCTCACTGGCATAGGCTTCCCATTCATCCATCAGGGCCAGCCGCCGTCGGCTTTCACTGTCGAGGTCTGACAGCAACGATGACAACGTCCTGGAATCCTCACCCAACGACTTAAGCAGATCCGTTTGCCCCGCAATGACGCCAATTCGAAGAAGCTCATCATCGGACACAACCAATTCTTCCACATCTTCCAGGCTGGCTGTATAGACCATCTGCGCGATCCGCCGTTCGGATAGTTTCACTTCGATTCGAGCCATCAGTTTTTCGATGTCTGCGCGCGGCGTCGCATCGTCATATAAATGCAGCAAGTCGCGACCAATCACACCTTCCGCACCGAATTCACTAATGCGCTGCTGGATTTTTTCTGCTTCTGACTCCAGTTGATCGTTCGACAGCCTGAGATCTTTCACTTCCTTCTCGCGTACGGCGATCTGGTTCACGATTCTTATATTGGTTCCCGCCAGCTCTGCAGGTGAATCCAGCAACTTCAAGACGTCGGCTGGACCCAGACTCGCGATCTTCGCCTGCAAATCTTCCCCCTTACTGCGCAGCTCTCTTTTGTACACTTCGCGAGCGTTGTCCAGTAGCCCCTGCAGTACGTCACGGCGTTTCTCTACCTGTTCGATTTGCTCCTTCTGGTGCTCAACGCGACTTGTCGGCAGCTTGAGATTCAGTTCCCTTTCCAGCCTGTTCAGTTCGGCCCGGCCCAATTCCAGTTCCGCCAGCGCTGCGGCCAATCTTGTTTGAATTTCCAGATCATGGGCACTCGGTAGAGAATCTTCCGCCCCGCGTCTTTGCTCCGCTTCGATCTCATCAAGATTCTTCTGCAGCTCGGTGATGCGATTCTGCTGATCCTGTTTGCGAGTCACCTGGCTGTCTACAGCTGCCTTTGAATCAATCAGCAGTTTTTTTCTGTCTGCGAGCTCCTTCGTTAACTCAGATAATTGGCTCTCGATCTCAGTGGTTTCCAGAAGGAAATCACCGGTTGAGTAAACAGGCGCAACGGGGGTCTGAAGACGTATCTTTTCTTGGGGCAGATCACTCGTCTTTGCATCTGTCTCAACAGTGGATTGATTCAGTTTCCGTATCTTGGCCACGTTGGCACGCGAGACTTCCAGAAGCTGCTTCAACTGCCTGGCGACGGCGGGCTCCACAGTTGCCGTCGACGGGTCACCCTCAAGATCCGCAATCTTCTGCTCAAACTGAGCAATCGGGTCGTCAACAGGCGGCGGGCCAGCAGAATCAGTCGGAGCGACCTGCTTGGCACTGTCATCCTCTTTCGCCGTAGTGTCATCTGTTTGTGCAGCGGGCGAAGGGATTTGAGCCGCAGCCAGCGAACAGCTCAATGAGACGACCAGCGCCGGGAAAAAACTGACGACAGGAAACGCATGCACAGGATTCCTGACCGTGGGGACGTATGTTCTGATGATTCCGTTCATACGAATGTTTTACCAGCCGACATGCTTCGGCGCAACCCAAACCGGGTGATTCTGAACGTACTTCAAGATCAAAGTATTGTCGAATCCGGTTCAGTCCGGCCTGGGCACACACTCATGTAGGTTGAGACATCAGCTTTAGACACCATTCGGCAATCGGAACATCATTGACGACATTAAACAGCAGACTGTCAACGTCCGCTTCCAGCAGCACGGGCATCAACTCCTGATGACGTTCGTCAGCTACGATCAGAATCGCAGGGCGACGGGGTGCCTGCAGGAAGCGGCGCAGAAACGTCAGACACTCCCTTTCCAATCCGTCCAGAAAGATCACCAGACCGGCGGTGTTGACCTGTTGCGCAATGGACGCCAGTTCTTTCGTGGTCGCACAGGTATCAAAGACAAAAGTTCCCATTTCCAGAGCACGGCTGCCGGCGTCGTGGAGCTTATGTCTAACCTGAGCGGCCACGGCCGATGACCAGCGGCCTGACCGGTCAACCACCAGGAACCGGGTGACGGACCAGTCCGGCAGGAACGTTTCGACATCAGGAAACTGTGGCAATGACATGATAGCGGTGCTGAGTCGTGGCCTGATCACGAGACATGGAGTTCCAGAGGCTGATCTCAATGACATCTTTTATTCGTCTGCACCCAGCTCAACAATCTGCAGTTGTTGAGCTTTTTCTGAGTCAGCAGCCTCACTATGGCAGGCGGCCTGACCGGCATCTGCTCCCATGTTCTTTCGAGTCTTGGACGCAAGTCGATGGACCTCTGCGGGAGTCAGAACGCCCCGTTTCTCAAGAATCTCTTTCTGTTCGTCCGTCAGGGCCTCAGTCACCTTCGCCTTGTCCCACTTGTACGCCTCTGCCTTGCCACTGGCGAATTCCACAATTTCCTTACTGATTCGCACACTGCACCAGTCGTGTCCACACATGGCACAGAAATCGGTGTCCACATCCAGGTCTTCGTCGTGATACGCTCGCGCGACATCCGGGTCGAAACTGAGTTCGAAATGCTTTTCCCAGTTCAGTGCGGCTCGTGCCAGAGTCAGCTGGTCGTCACGATCGCGGGTGCCGGGAATGCCCAATGCCACGTCTGCCGCATGAGCCGCGATTTTGTAGGCCACGCACCCCTGTTTGACGTCGTCCTTCTTGGGCAGGCCAAGGTGTTCTTTGGGGGTGACGTAACACAACATACTGGCCCCGTGCCATGCAGCGCTGGTTGCTCCGATGCAACTGGTGATGTGGTCGTAGCCCGGAAAAATGTCGGTCACCAGCGGTCCCAGCACGTAAAACGGAGCGCCATGACAAAGCCGCCGTTGCAGCTTCATGTTGAATTCTATCTGGTCCAGCGGCACATGTCCGGGACCTTCCACCATCACCTGCACACCCTTCCGCCACGCTCGCTCAGTCAGTTCTCCGATGGCGGAAAGCTCAGCCAGCTGGGCCAGATCTGTTGCGTCGGCAAGTCCTCCCGGGCGAAGACCATCGCCGATACTGAACGTAACGTCATGCTGCCGCATCACGTCACAGATGTCTTCCCACAATGTGTACATCGGATTCTGCTGACCATGCGTAATCATCCACTTTGCCAGCAGCGAACCACCGCGACTGACGATACCGATCAGGCGATCCTTTACCAGGGACAGGTGTTCCTGCAGGACTCCGGCGTGAATTGTGAAGTAGTCGACACCCTGCCGGGCCTGGTGTTCCAGCGTCTCCAGAATCATCTCTCTGTTGAGATCTTCGATCTTCCGCCCAATAATCATTGAATAAATCGGTACAGTTCCAATCGGCACAGTGCTGTTTTCGATGATCGCTTCACGGCAGGCGTCGAGGTCACCTCCGGTCGACAGATCCATGACCGTGTCTGCCCCCCAGCGTTCTGCCCACTGCAGCTTTTCAACTTCCTCTGACGTTCCGGATGAGACCGGCGACGCCCCCATATTAGCGTTGACCTTAGTCTTTGAGGCTCGACCGATGGCCATGGGATCCAGGTCAAACCGCAGATGATTCGTATTCGCCGGAATAACCATTCGTCCGGCAGCAACTTCGTCGCGGACCTGTTCAGGTGTGAGGTGATCCTCCCGGTCGGCGACGCGCAGCATCTCTGACGTGACTGTGCCGCACCGAGCATGTTCCAGCTGTGTCACCGCCTCGAAATCGAAGGGTGGCTCCCATGCCTCTGCGTGTTCGTAGTCGTTTTCGCAGCCAGCCTTCCGGACCCAGTCAGTGGGCATAAAGTCCCAGGCCGTATGATCTGAAACGTCCGGCATGCCGGGTGTGTTCATTGACGAGTAAGTCAGTGCTCCGGATCGTCCTGCGGCAATCTGAGGAGCCGCCGAGAAACTGCCCGGCGTAGTTCCTGCATGAACGCTGCTCGGATCGGAAGCTACGATTTCAGGTATGAATTCCTGAACGCGGGCAATATGATCGATACTCATGACGTTTAATTTACCTGAAAATCACGGTCAGACGCTGGATAGGATCGCGCACCAACAAAATCGGGTGTCAGTGACTGTTGCAGCTCAGGTCCGTGAGTCCTGCATTCCTGCTCAAAGCCATTTTACCAGAAGACTCAAGCTATTGCATGAGCTCCGCTGTGGCAGATACAACGAGCCGGATGAAGGCCCGTTGCCTGATCACAGACTGCCGGAATCGTAATGTTCAACAGGCAATTTGCAATTGCTCGCTCCCGGTAACAGACGATTAGCCGCGTATGACTGGCCAGACGTCGACTTTTTCTGTTCCTCGATAGACGTGAATGTGTCGATGCATCAGGATCGAATGATCGGAATAGCCCACCACCAGCCGCACGGAATCGCCAATTTTCAGGTCTCGGGCGGCCCCTTCCAGGGAAACAACGGCGTGCTCCGCACTTAGTGATTCAATTCTTGCACCGACCACATTCAGCACTTCCGGAGAATGAACAACGGGATTAACGGCTTTGCGGCCGCAATTCAGAACGGCCCGGTCCAGCGACGGCCGGGAAACGACATCCGCCGTCAGCGTCAGAGCAGGCGCGACATCGTTCAGGCCGCAGGCCTGAGTGTAAAAGAGGTCTCCAAAAATGCCACCGCCTGCCTGCAGTTCTGTCACAGCATCGTGCTGACCGGTCATCCAGAAAGAACCGCTCCCGCCCGCACTGACAAAGTCGCAGCATACACCTTCCTGCTGAATCGCATCCCGACTCTGTTCCAGAACATTCATCGCGTCGAAGATGGCCGACTTCTTTTCTGCGGGATCTGTAATCGTCAACAGATGCCCTTCGTAACCCATAATGCCGACCACCGACACACCTGGCAGCCGATCTGTCGCGACCGCCAGCCGACTGGCATCAACCCGGGGACGAACCCCCGTGCGCTGCATGCCGACGTCGATGTCAATCAGTACATGAAACTCGGCCCCTGTGCGTTGTGCCGCAGCCGAGTAGAGCTCTGACTGCACGTAATGATCGACCGTCACCAGCAGGTGTGTCTGCCTGCCAGCGGCCGCCAGACGATCCAGCTGATTTTCCGCTACAGCGATATGAGCGAGCAGCACGGAGGGAATGCCGGCTGTGGCCATCACCTCAACCTCTGCAACGTTTGCCGCAGTCACTCCGCAGGCCCCGTAGTCGACCAGCGTCTTTGCAATTCCCGGCTGGCTGTGTGATTTCACGTGAGGCCGCCAGAGCTTCCCGAGGCCGAGAACTTCGTTTCCAATTCTGGCGGCATTCCGCTCCATTACGTCGAGATCAAGCCGTAGTTCCGGCATAGCCATTACAAACCTTAACAAAGCTCCGCCAGGGACGCGACCACGTGGCTGCAGGCCATCAGGTGCCCCACCTGTCGACCGACAGGATAAAAGAGTTAACAGACGGCGGGCGACCGAGCTAACTAATGTATTCGTTTTAACCGTCACAGAACAGGCTCAGAAACGACTGACTGTGACCATTCCCGTTTGCAGATGTGGAAAAGTCGACCGAGACTCAAACAGCACTGGAAACGCTTCCGATCTGTTCACTGATTAACCTACACGTAAAGGCGGGGTCGATGGAACAACAACTCACAGCGGTCAAAGACTCGGAATTTGTAGACCGACGCGCATGCGGCAGCGAATCAGATACAGCGGGATTTGAACGCCGCCAGTTTCGCGATGGCAACCGATCAGCTCGACCTGAAGTCGCGGAATTTGCAGATGCTATCGACGAATACAAGGTTACGCATCGTCGCCGCTTTGTGACATTCGAAGAGCTGGTCGACGTCATGACGTCCCTCGGATACCACAAGTAGACGAATCATTAACACATTGTGAACTGCGGAGCGGCGGTATAACCGGTACATCTGGTTATTTTCCCGGGTCGCTCATGTTTCCTTTTGTTATCGGCTTCATTTAATCAGATTATCTTCTCTCGCCGTCAGTTTTTGTGGAAGACTACTAAAGTCCGGAAGGTCGGGCTGGTGGAACCATGCACATCGACATTGTGAGGCTTTGCTGATACGCAGCGAGCCTCCCGTCATGTCGCCCATTCTTCACTAAGAAGATACCTTCCGCTGTGAGATGTTTGCGCCCTTTGTGAAATGGTCGCAGACCAACTCCGTTGTCCTCAAACGCGAGAGAACTGATTCATGATTGAAGTCGAACCAGACGTATTGGTCACAAATCGCCGTAGAAGTCGGCGCAGAATCGTTGCCCCGAAAAAAGCTCTGACCACTCCCGAGCACACCTTTCTGGAAGAAGAGGAAGAACACGTCCCCGAGGTCACAGACCGGCGCAAACAGGACCGCCGGCGTCAGATTGACCCTACCACGTGCGAACGAGATTATTCGGGTTCTGAAGTTGAATTCATGCGAGCCATGGACAACTATAAACGCAAGAGTGGCCGCCCGTTTCCGACATGGAGCGAAGTACTGGAAGTACTAACGAGCCTTGGCTACCGCAAGGTCGCTGAACCAACCACTATGCAGTGGCGGTCCAGCGGTGACTGAATAACGATGACAATCCCGGTCTCTGCTCAGGAGACCGGGACTTTCTCCCGACCGCGCCGCCCCTGTACGGCCGACGACTTTCATCACAGCCTCAGCTGTGAACACGGGGCAATTCACAGCCGTCAGCAACGACGGTCGCTTCCGCCGCGGCCAATCCTTCAAGCCGACAGTTAACCGCATCAACGCTGCCATACGACTGTGCCAGCCGAACATATGTTGCATGGTGTCGCGCCTCTGATTCGTAAAGGCTGCCATAAAAGTCACTCAGCTGCGAATCCTGCAGGTGATCCCGCAGCAGCACAAATCGTTCACAACTGCGCGCTTCAAACAAAGCCGCAATCAGCAGACGATCGATAGCCTTGTGCGGTTCCTGACGACGGCACAACTCCATCAGCTTTCGCCCGTACGTTCCCGGCTTTAATTTGTAAAACCGAATATTACGCTGCTTGAGCAATGCCAGCACCATATGGAAATGCTCAAGCTCTTCAGCGATGATCTCAGTCATTTCATCACGCAGCTCTTCGTTTTCGACGTACTCGAACATCAGATGCATGGCGGTCGAAGCGGCCTTTTGTTCACAGTGAGCGTGGTCAATAAGAATGACGTTCAGGTTCTGATCCACCTGAGAGAGCCAGCGTTCGGGCGATGTCGAATGAAGGTGCAGCATGCCGAGATGATATTCGGGGGCAGCCGTCAGGAACATGGTTACAGCCAGCAGATTTTGGCGAATGGGGAATCGGTGACGAAAACACCGTCAGCGCACAAGAACCGGGTCTCTCCGGCGTGCATGATCCGCATCAGGCGCTGTGTCTCAGACCATGAATCCTGGTCCTGTTTGCGTTTAGGGCGGCAACCGTCTTTGACATGTTTCTCACAGGTGCGCGGCGTTACACTCGACCGCCTGGCACCACAACGTGGGCTCGCCAGAACGTTGAAAGCCCCGGCCTGACGGAACCATCACTCCATGGCAAAACGCCCGACAACTTCTTCGTCCCACCAGACAGTTCGTCGACAACGTAATCGTGCCGGTCGGCTCACTGCGACTTCCGGGCATGTCGCTGCCGAGGTTGCTGCAGGCTCAGGCATTGCGGGAGCCTCTGCCATCGAGAAAGGGCAAAAGCATGTATTCTGCTGTTCATGTGGGGCGAACCGGCGGAGATGGACGCCTGAAACATCAAGCCGGATTCCCCCCCCCGCTGAAAAATTCACGAAGAGTTCAAACCAATCTCCACCACAGTTCCGGGACTTCAGATCTGCGAACATCTTCCACTGCTGTTTCATCGCGCCGAACAGCTTCTGAGCGTCAGCTCGGACCGGCTTGCGAACCGCCCCGCATCAGCCAAGAAGCATGCCGGCATAGCCGACGACTCGACTCTTGTCACCGGAAACATCAGCACTGGTGGCGTAACCTGCACGTTGCATTCGTGATAGCTGCCCCATTGTGCGCAGCGCTTCCATCACGATGACGGCGGGGCGCAGACCACACATGCTGATATTCTTCTCTGAGACCGTTTTGAACAATTCGGACGGACTGAGCGATTCCATGGCGCCCAACGCCATCTGATCCAGTTTGTGGTTTTCTTCGTTCGTGGCAAAATGATTCATGTCGCTTGAAATGACCAGCAACGGCGGCGACGGGAGCTCAGTAATTACGGCAGCTAACTGTCGCCCAAAACCCAGACAAAGCTCGAGGCTGCCGCTACCAATGGTGACGCCCACAATCTTTGTCTGCGGGGCCAGTCGTGCGAGCAGAGGCAATTCGATTTCAATGCAGTGCTCCTGAGCGTGGGCGGCCGCATCCAGTTCCAATCCGTCAATACGTTCGACCAGCTTCTGTGCAAGCTCACGATCGGCTGCAACCGCTGCGCCCGGCAGTTGCCATATGGTATGCGGTGCCACAGCCCAGTCGACACCGTGGCGAGTATGCTTCGGTCCGATAATGATCACAGTGTCGGGCAGAACAATTCTCTTCAGGACATCCCCCGCAATCCGGCCGGAAAACTGCAGCCCGGCATGCGGAATCATAATCGCCGGCCACTTCTGTTTTGCCTCAGGAATTTCACCAAGACAGTCAGACACGACCTTCTCCAGCGCATCTGCATCCGCGGGATAGAATCGCCCTGCCACACCAGCCGGACGTACGTCAGTCCCGGGCTGCGCCACCGGCACATTGCTGTTGCCGATAATATCCGCCGTGGACCTTGCTGCGAAGCTGAACACCTGAGCGGCCGCCGGCACAGCAACCCTGGCAGCCGAAGCTGCTGCAGCCACGAGTTCATCAGCCACAGCATCCGTCTGAAACTGCCAGGCCGTGCGCCCGGATTCAGCCACAAGGACTGCTCTGGTCAATGGATCAATCCCGTCGGCATCACACGCCTCCACGGTTCCGTGCATCGCAAAATCCGCAAACAGCACAACATCAACCACTGTTCTCGCTACCCGCTGAGCATTAGTTCGCAACGTACGCAGCCAGTGGGCGGCGGCGGCGGTCAGCTGCAGCAGTGTTGTCTGCAGCGGAAACCCGTGACGAGTCTGAATCTGCGAAAACGTTGCCTGCAGATCCGATTCCGGAATCAATAATCGAAGAGCGATGCCATTTACGGTCCCGTCTGAACAATTCGCAGGAAAGCACCCGGGCACAGCGCCCTGATACGCCGCCAAAATGTTGATTTTCGCAAAATCAGCCAGCGCCCTCACTTCTGCCTGACTGAAAGGGTGCTGCAGATCGGCAGTATTATCATTCAAGACCGACGCGTCGAAGTCACGTTCAATCAATCGACCTTCGAAACGCGTCAGTTGCGAATCCGGCTGTTGCCAGGCCGTGACCGGCAGTCCGGCTTTACGACACACCTGCTGCAGAAATGTACGCGAATCCCAGCCACGTTCGACAGCCACGATCGGCAGCAGCAGTCCGGCCTTGTTGCCCTTCGCGATTCTGAGTCCGTGTTTACCGACTTCAACGGCATCAGCACGCTGTTCACCGTGTCCGGTTATGGACTCAAAGTTGAACAGCAGCGTCACATCCAGGGTCAGGAACGACAGCTCCGACGCCGATACCGGAGGAAACCGGGGGTCCTCCGTCGCCGTGCGGGCGCCTGACTGCGTCAGCGCCGCCAGCAGCTTCATCGGCTGCCCCAGGCTCCCGCAACAGCCTCGCAACTGCCCCTGACGTTTCAACGTGACGAAGATGCCCATCACAGTTTCGTCCGCTGCGTTCAACAACGTGCGATCAGACAGGCGTACGGGGCGACGACTGATTGCGGCCTGCACGATTTCGCACGCCGCCTTGTGAATGGCAGATTCCTGCTCTGGCGTCAGCGTCGGGCTTTTCCGTACGGTCTGCATCGTCTCATCCGCTTTGGAGTTACGGTTGCGATTGTCCTTCATCGTCTGCCTGGCGTGTTCCGCTACTGTGCCGAGTTGTACCAGATTGCCATCGCCACGAACGGAGTTGTCTTTCGCCGAACCATATTCGCCAATACGAATCGGCTGACGCTTTTGTCCCCACGTGCCGGGAGCGGCATCGAAGTGTCCGGCGATTTCAGTACCACAGGCGCCGCAGCAATTTCCACTCATTCTGTACCGGCCCAGCTGATGCCAGGCACGTTCAATCAGCAGTTCACCGCAACCAGGACACCACGTACTCTGATTCTGCACATCCCTGACATTGCCCGGATACACGTAACGCAGTCCCTGTTCGAGGGCGATCTTCCGAGCCGCCAACAGTGTCTCATGCGGTGTGCGTCCTCTATCGACCATACGGAAATCCGGATGAAACGCAGTGAAGTGAACCGGAACGTCGGCCCCCACAGTATTCAGAATCCAGTCGCACATCTGCTTAATTTCATCTGCGGAATCGTTGGTGTCCGGAATGATCAGATTGGTAATTTCGAACCAGACATCACTTTCGTGCTTCAGCCACCGCAACGTGTCCAGCACCGGTTCCAGCCGCGAACAGGTAATTTTCTGATAGAAGTCCTCCGTGAATGCTTTCAGATCGACATTGGCGGCGTCCATGGCGTTAAAAAATGGCGCACGTGCCTTCGGTGTAATATACCCTGCGGTCACCGCCACCGACTTAACACCACGTTCACGGCAGGCCTTCGCCGTGTCTATGGCATATTCGGCCCATATAATCGGATCGTTATACGTGTAGGCAACACTGCGACACCCGTTCCGCTGCGCAGCAGTGGCAATCATTTCCGGCAGTGCCAGTTCGCTTAAGCGTTCCACTTCCCTCGATTTGGAAATATCCCAGTTCTGACAGAACTTGCAGCCGAGATTGCAACCCGCTGTTCCGAAAGACAGCACAGCGGTCCCCGGATAAAAATGATTTAGTGGCTTCTTTTCGATCGGATCAATACAGAAGCCTGTGCTCTTCCCGTATGTCGTCAGCTGCATTTGCCCGTTAACGTTCTGACGGACAAAACAGAAACCGCGGTCTCCCGGCATCATAGAACATTCACGAGGACAAAGGTCGCAGACAATGCGGCCCTCTTCTTCCGTCGTATGCCACCAGCCACCGGCTAAGCATCCTGTGCTGCCGGGCGTTGACGTTGGAGGTAAAGAAACAGAATGCATCGTGTTACAGTGTTCCGAATTCAGCGACGTATGCCTGCAGCGTGGACTCTGTCAGTATCTTGCCCGATTTCGTGGCCCGGGAACAGTAATGATCAACGTCACCGTCCGGGAAAACACCGCCTGCCTGAACTCCCACCGGTTCGGCCCCTGAACATTTACGGCTCACGAACCAACGTGAACACACGTCGCACTCATCAAGCCGCCAGTTAACAGGCAGGTGCCGTAATGAGGGCCGGGGCCGCAGACGTTTCAACAGGTGTTGCAACACTGGCTCGCATACCGGAGGGATAAGTGCACAGCGTCTTTCACGACGCACAAATTCAGGCCTGTCGAGAACCGCTTAGTCGAGACACACCAATCGATTTCTGCTGAGGCCTGCTGATTCATGATCCGTATGTCTCCGTACAGTTGATATGAGGAGCCGGATTCGGTGCAATGCTTGTCAGGCTGCTCAGAACAGTGGGCACCGCTCAGTCTGCTTACCGGATGAATTCAGATAAAGACATCAAACGTCATCGGGAATATGTTGAATGCACACTTTTCGCACATTGATTGCGGCGTCGATTCTCGTTCTTTCAGTGACGGCGCTCGCGGAAGATAATCCGGTCGATTTGCCGTTGCCACGTGTACAGCACCTGATCGACACTCACATCCATCTGTTTGACCCGGGGCGGCCGGGCGGTATTCCCTGGCCGCCGTCAGATGACAAAGTGCTGTACAAGCCGCACCTGCCGGACGAGTACTCACGCATCGCCAAGTCTGCAGGCGTGACCGGAGTCGTGATCGTCGAAGCAAGTGACCGCCTGGAGGACAACAAGTGGGTGCTGGATCAGGTGGCCGGAGACCCTTTCTATATCGCACTGGTCGGCAATATTGATCCTACTCGAAAGGACTTCGGCAGAAAGCTGAATCGCCTGCGTAAAGACAAACGCTTCGTCGGTATCCGAGCGCGCAACAGCACTCCAATCGACTATACGAACCCGCAGGTGCTGGCAAATTTCCGATTGCTTCAGCAGGCAGGGCTGTCACTCGACATCCTTGCAAATGGAAAAGGAATCCCCGGCGTGAAGGAAGTCGATGCTCTGGCCGGTAAACTACCGGGATTGCGAATTATCGTGGACCACGTGCTGGGCTATGACATCGACGGTAATCCACCCGGCAAAGACTGGATTAATGCCGTCGCAAGCCTGTCGAAGCACCCGAATGTATACTGCAAGATCTCCGGGCTGTATCAGCGATGTACTCAGCAACCCGCTCCTCAGAATCCGGACCATTACCACACCGTGCTGAATCCGTTATGGAAATACTTTGGTTCGGAACGGCTGATCTACGGCAGCAACTGGCCCTGTACAAAGAAAAGCGGAGACTACGCGAGCTTCGTTCGACTGGTCAATGCATACTTTGCCGCGAAGGGACAGGACGCCAGCGAACGTTATTTTTGGAAAAACGCCGCCACAGCTTACGGCCTTCCTCTGGAATAAGTACGAATCCGAAATAAATCTCACGCCACCGAGGTGATGAGACAAGAAAGTCGGCGGCCCATCAGCAGCCACGATTGAGGGCTGAGCGGGGCTTCAGGCTTTGAAAATTCTGTCGCGACCGGAGTCGACGTCGCTGGTAGCGTTGCGAGTGTCCAGCACCATTCGGGAATGCTCCACGATGAATTCGTAATCGTAAGACGAATGATCTGTGGCAATCAGAACACAGTCCTGCTCGCTCAGGAACTCACTGGTTAGTTCTTCGCTTTCCATCGTCGGTACGTGATGGTGCCGCACCTGCGGCAGCACCGGAATGTGAGGGTCGTTGTAGGTCACGTCAGCGCCGCGTTCAAGCAGCAGCTCCAGCAGTTCGAATGAAGGACTTTCTCGTGGATCATCAACGTCTTTCTTGTAAGCCATCCCTAACAGGCAGATTTTGCTGCCCTTAATTGGCTTGCCACAGGTGTTGAGAAACTCTGCCAACTGGCTGATCACGTAACGTGGCATTCGCGAATTGACTTCGCCCGCCAGTTCAATAAAACGAGTACTCATACCCTGGCGACGTGCCAGCCAGCTCAGGTAGAACGGATCGATGGGAATGCAGTGGCCACCAAGTCCTGGTCCCGGATAAAACGCCTGGAACCCGAACGGCTTAGTCTTCGCGGCGTCGACGACGTCCCATATGTCGATACCCATCTGGTCAAACAGTGTCTTCAGCTCATTGACCATTGCGATGTTGACGGCGCGGTATGTGTTTTCCAGAATTTTGCAGGCTTCCGCCACTTCAGCATTCGCCACTGGAATGACCTGAACAATGGCCTTTGAATACAAACTGCAGGCCAGATCGCAGCCTGCCTGATCGTAGCCACCGACAACTTTGGGAATGCCGGCGGCCGTAAAATCCGGATTGCCCGGGTCTTCGCGTTCCGGACTGTAGGCCACAAAGTAATCTTTACCGCATCGAAGTTCCCGTGAATTGCCTTCCAGAATCGGCACCATCACATCGCGAGTGGTCGTGGGGTAGGTGGTACTTTCCAGAATCACAAGCTGGCCGGGACGCAACGAGGCAGCGATGGCCCGGGCTGTGAGTTCCACGTATTTCAGATCCGGGTCACGGCTTTGGGTAAGTGGCGTGGGCACACAGATCAGCAGCACGTCCGCCTCGCCAAGACGTTCCATTTCGGACGTCGGCTCCAACAGGTCACGTTCAATCCAGTCAGCTACGGTAGCCGATTCCACGTGTTTGATATAGCTGCGTCCGGCCGACAGCGATTCCACCTTGCTGTTGTCCACGTCGTAACCGATGCAGCGAAATCCAGCATTCGTGAAAGCACTGATCAGCGGCAGACCAACGTATCCAAGTCCGATCACGCCGACTTGAGCCGTTTGGTTCTCGATCTTCTGAAGAACGTCTGCGGCAATTGATTCAGGAACAACAGACTGTGTCATTCAGGTGACTCCACACAGATAATACTCAGCGGCAAAGCAAGTATCGCATCATTAAAGACGGCGCATACTGATACCTAACAGGCCCCGTGAACAGGGTTTTAATCGGAATTGCTGCAATCACAAGGTACTTCATCCCGGCACTGCTCATAAAGCCCAATTTGAGCTGTCTGTTGTACACTGTATCCTGGTGCTGGCGATGTCTTGACATTCCAGAAGGACAGCGTGAATATCCCGACATGAATTGCTATGACTTCCCCCAGTACTGGGACCTCGCCTTTGATGACGACACCCTGCTGGAAGCTGACTTCATCGAAGCGGCGGGCCGTAAATATTGCAGCTTTCCGGTAAAACGACTGCTGGAGCCCGGATGCGGTGGCGGGCGGCTGGTCGTCGAACTGGCACACCGAGGATACGACGTATCAGCCTGTGACCTGAGTACCGTGGCTGCTGCATATACCGACGCTCGCCTCGCCAAAGCAGGCCTGTCTGCGAACGTACATGTTGCGGACATGCGCGAACTGTCTTGCCGACCTGAAGCAGATATCGCCTACTGTCTGGTCAATACGTTTCGTCATCTGCTGACCGAAGATGACGCGGCGCAGCATCTTCGAGCTGTCGCTGATTCCATTCGAAGTGGCGGCTTGTATCTGATCGGCATGCACTTGCTGCCTCCCGATGCAGACGAAGAAGACAGCGAGGAATGGAGCGTTTCGAAAGCCGGAACAACGGTTAACATGCAACTGGATGTGGCTCAGTGCGACCGGACAACCCGCCTGGAGACACTGAGATTCAATATGGAAGCCGTGACAGACGATGCCGTTTCACCGCAGTACTTCGAAACCGATTACCAGATGCGGATTTATCAGGCTCATCAGTTCCTGGAGCTAATCAAGCAAGTCCCGGCATTCGAACTGCTTGACGTCTACGACTTCTGGTATGACATTGAAGATCCGCTTCGATTGTCCGATGAGATGGGCGACACTGTTTTCGTTCTACGACGAAATTAGCCGCTCCTCCGTAAGTATGCCCAGAGCAGGGCACCTGTGACACCAGCCCGGGCGAAGACCTTTGCCGTCGCATCGTGACAGGCTATGGTTCGGTCGGAGATGCTGTCGTTGTCCCGGCCGTGATTTCCGGCTCCGTTAAGAACGACTGAATCATCAGCATAACAGCACCACTCACCAGGCATATGTCCGCCACGTTAAAGATGGCCCAGTCCAGCGCCGGGTGGTCCGGCGTACCGCCGAATTGAAAGTGGAAGAAATCGCGAACTGCCTTGATCGGTTCGTCACGCCCGGGCAGAATAATTCCATGCCATCCCAGCCGGTCGTACAGATTACCGAGCGTCCCCCCCGACACCAGCGCCAGACATACGGTTAACCGAACACTCTCGGCGGCGCGAGCGACAAATAACCAGTAAACAATTCCGCAGAAGGCGCCTACACTGAGCACTGCAAACGCCCACGCAAATCCCTGGCCCATTCCCCACAGCGCCCCTTCGTTCAAGCTTGTGAAAAAACGAAACCGGAGCCACGAGTTGTTTAGCAGCCACTCACCGCCGTTTCTCACGCCGAACGATCGAAACGCCATCGACTTTGACCACAAGTCAAGCGCGAGACAAACTGATGACACCATTGTAAAACAAACGACGCGATTCCGAGGCAGCTTCTCCATCAGTCCTCGTCTTCTCGCTTTCGTTCACATGCGACACAGTTCCGCGCATACGGGATGGCTCTCAGTCGCGCTTTAGGGATCCATGATTTCGACTGCGGCTTCTCTGCCTCCAGGCACATTTCACACAGACCGAAGATACCTTCATCGATTTTGTGCAAAGCCGTCGAAATCTCCTTCATAGAATCCTGATCATTTTCAACGATGCGGAGCGAAAAGTCGAGATCCCAGGCATCGCTGCCCATTTCCGCCATATGATTGGACGAACCGTGATCGCCTCCGCTCTTACCGGAAAACGCCTCTTCTTCGATCTGAGCGACATCGCCACGAAGCCGCGCCTGAATCATTCGGAGCATCTTTTTGAACTGCTCCAGCTCTTCTGCCTTTAGCATGGATTGCCCAAACCTCTGTATTTTCAGCCGTCATCGACGCCAGGGGCGCGTCCGGGGATCGACGATTATGCGGCGAGATCCCGGCCTGGTCAAGCAACCGTGAATTTTCCCAAGTTGATGTCAGGCAGCTATTTTCAGCTGGTGCCCCTTCTTTTGTCCGGTCTGATAAGACCACACATCAAGAGATTCCAGGACCGATTCGGCAACCATCATCGCATTCAGGCCTTCGGTTCCGGACACCTTCGGCTTTGATTGCATACGAATTGCTCCGACAAAATCCCGCAGTTCCAGCGACATCGCATCTTCAGAGCTCGCCTGACGCTCGCTGGCCTGAATCCATTCACCAAAGACACGATCCTTCAATGTCCTGGGATCGGGCGTACTGGCGGCTATGGCATGCACCAGTTGCGGTGTGGCCCGGAACTGTCCTTTTGGCTCCCACGCCCGCACAACTCGCGATTGAAGATCCGCGTGAACACAACCATTTGTTCCCCAGATCTGCAAAGTTCGCTCCACTGAAGGACTCATCCGACTGGCGGTAAGATCGATCACAGCCCCCCCTGGCATCTTAAGTCGGGCCACGGCCATATCCTCATGGGGACCGATGCCAACAGCACCAAACGCATCCACAGACGCCGGCAATTCACCCGTTATCGCAAGAGCCAGATCGATGTCATGAATCATCAGGTCATGAACGACACCAATATCCGTCGAGCGGAACGTGTACGGGCTGACCCGCTGACAGCGAACGTACAATGGCCTGCCGCAGTGGGCCGTCGCCAGTGAGAATGCTGGGTTGAAACGTTCGATATGCCCCACCTGCAGGATCACGTCGTTCTGCATTGCGGCGTCCACCAACTGTGTCGCATCCGGAACATTGGCCGCAAGTGGCTTCTCGACGAATGTGGGAACGCCAAGCCGCAAGAAACGCAGAGCCGTTTCAAGGTGACAGGCAGTCGGCGTTGCAACGACCACTCCGTGCAACTCAGTATCGAGATCATCAGGAGACGCCACCCACTGCGTTCCGTTCTGCTCGGCAACGCTGCGACCCTGTGACTCGTTGGGGTCGATAACGGCCATCAGCTCCACGTCATCGAAATCTGCAAGTTTCTGAGCATGGTACTGCCCAAGTGACCCAACTCCCACAACTGCCATTCGTAAGTGTGTCATGCTGCTTTTCGTCCCTCCGATCCCTGCACCCGCACAACCTCTCGAGCCCGCCCAAGTCTCCCGGCTCGCTGATCCTCAATAAACCGCAGCAGCAGTGAAAGTTCCATAGGCTTCACACCGTCAAGCGTTTCATCGAAGTATTCGTGTACCTCCGCCAGGGTCTTTCGCTTCCGGAACAGCATTCTGAATGCCGTTCGGATAACCTCGATGGAATGCTCCGATATGCCCGCCCGACGCATGCCGACCACATTGATTGTTTTCAATGTTGGATTATCGCTGCCCGCCGCCAGCATAAACGGTGGGATATCATGCGGTACACGACAACCGCCACTGACAAAGCTAAGCTTGCCGATGGTGGAAAAATGATGAACGACCGTATTTCCTGAGACAATGGCGCGGTCATGGACATGCACATGCCCCCCCAGCAGGACACCATTCACCAGGATCACATCATCGTAGATTCTGCAATTATGGGCCACGTGACTGTTGGCCATGAACATGTTGCGATTGCCAATACGCGTAATATGGTCTTCCTTCTCGGCACCACGGTTAACCGTAACACCCTCCCGGAACACATTTTCGTCACCAATGCAGACTTCTGTGGATGACTCCTGATAGCTGACATCCTGCGGCTCGCCGCCAATGACACAACCGGGATAGAGCTTATTGTGGCAACCCAGCGTCGTTCTGCCGGATAACACAACATGGCTGGTGAGATCAGTAAAGTCGCCCACAATCACATCCGGACCGACCAGACAGAAAGGCCCCACGACGACCCCTTTGCCCAACTGGGCGCTTGGGGAAACCTGAGACATCGACGAAATTTGAGGTTCCATAGTGATCATCCTGATCAAGAGACGTGTCTCGGAATCCAATTCCGAGGCCTGGCCCGAAACAACGGTTTGAGCGAGCAGAATCCCTGGCTGGACCATAAAAGCAAAGGAGCTGTCTGTATTAACTCTACGGCCTTCCTGCTTGCCTCTCGACAATCAGGAGATGCAGATTCACGCTGCTACACGACCACACCTCTGCTCCTTTTTGAGTGACTCGATCACCCCGGCAAGTCCATGATTCAGGTGGTGCCCGCTACGACACGCCGTAACATGTCCACAAATGGGCGTTCCCGCCAGAGCCAGATCCCCGATACAATCGAGGATTTTGTGACGAACAGCTTCGTCTGGCCAACGCGGAACATTGCCCTCAATACCGTCCCGACCAACCACCACAAGATCCCTGGACGTCAGATGCCTACCATAGCCCATCTTCCGGAGCATTGAAATCTCACTCTCCAGCACGAATGTCCTGGCCCGCGAGATCTCAGTATAAAAGAACTCCGGCGATATTTCCGCTGACATCGTCTGCGGCGGCAGAGGATTGTGCCGACCATAATCCAGGTGATAAGTCATGGCCAGACATGAGTACAAATACGGTCGCAGCAACAGTGTCTGAGCTCGATTACGACTTCGCACGGTGTATACATCACTGACGACAACCGAATTGACGTCCGCATCCTGAGCGACCGTTCCCGCCGTCAGAATTTCGTCACAAAAAGGACGACATGACCCGTCGAACCCTGGTACTTCCGGGGCACTTATCTCAACGACACAGTTATCAACATGCAGACCCGCCATGGCCGACATCAGATGTTCAACCGTCTCCACACGGACGTTTTCCGCCGCTGCCAGAACCGTACGTCGCGGCTCCCTGGCGACAGATTCGCAGTTAGCCCGGATCGGCGGTGAACCCGGAAGATCCGTGCGACGAAAGACAATTCCCGTATCGAACGCTGCTGGCAGCAATGCCACGCGTGCCTCAATGCCGTGAAACATCCCACGGCCACAAAATTCCACCCGTTCAGCGAGCGTATTCTGAGGCCTGACAGCCGACAGCAAAGGTATCGCCTCAATCCCTGTGTCGCATTGGAAATGCACGTATAAGCCGCCCATGAGGTTAACAAAAACCAGAAGGCTCCTGCTGCGCAGGAGCCTTCTGGCAGACTGGCTGCAATGAAGTGACCGGACACAAAATGCGTCCGTCCTCCGCTCCTCTACTGTTGCCTGGTGCGTCCCGCAGGCAATGCAGACGTACCAGGTGTTTTGGGAGCCGGGGCCCCCGTCGCATACGGCTTGTTGAGATACTGCAGGACCACATCGGTTATGTCGTTTTCACTGTTCGTATAAATGAACGTCTTGTTCATTGTCTGAACAGCCTCCTGAGGATTCGTAATCTCCTCAATTCCTTTGCGGTTAAATCGCATCACGTGATCGAAGTGAGCGTACTCAGCATAGAGCTTCACGGCTTTAGTGACGTCGGTGTAGATAACTTTGAACGTCTCTGACTCTCGCCTTGCCAGTCGCCGCTGCGTGGCCGCACGGAAGGCATCGAACTCGCCCTTCAGATCAAGCAGCTGCTTCTCACGCTGCTCATATTCCGTACTACCCGCGTCAAACTTCTTAATTTCAGCTTGCATTTTCTGAAGACGTTCCACCATTACTTTGGCTTCAGCGTCGCTTTTTTCAATCTCAGCCTGCAACCCGGACCTTAACTCTTCGAACTTCTTGTAGTGCTGAAAGACATGGGCCATATCGATCAGGCCGACGCGGTGCCCTTTAGTAGGGGCAGGACTCTGAGCCTGGGCAACACCGGTAGTAGCTGTGACTGCGACAGCCAACAGCGAAAAAATCAGCTGTTTCACGATAAGGGCACTCCTTTGCCAAATGCAGCCCCAATCCCTGGGGGCAGTGATATGTCGAATTCAGAATCTGCCTGAACAGACCCTGACTGTCTCAAAGTTCAGTTCGGTGGTCAAGATCTGTCGTCACACACAAATCAGGAAATCGTCATTCCGGGCCCCGCCCAGACACAGATCGGCACATTCTGCACCTGCCGGGATTCCTATCCCGGCAGGT
>Ga0315316_10000847_pt1 | contig 20805 bp, 18 predicted proteins | sample M160m3416metaG_FD_203702 | JGI IMG/M metagenome (GOLD analysis project Ga0315316, IMG submission 203702) | Ammonia-oxidizing marine archaeal communities from Monterey Bay, California, United States - M1 60m 3416 | ecosystem: Environmental > Aquatic > Marine > Intertidal zone | place: USA... | reverse complement strand
CGTTCCTGTGGGTTGGAACCGTAACGACAGTGCTGACCAGCGCGATTCGTCATATCGTAAGTCAGGCGAATGATGCTGTCCCTGAATCGCTCGCAGACCCCGGGACGGCACCACCCGTATGAAATCCATTATCTACTCCTGTGTGCTTTCAGTGGTTGCCGCTGCCAGTCTCGCTTCCGTCCGGGCCGACAACCGGAACAGGACGGAACCGGGGGCGTTCCGGGTGGCGATGACTGTCAATACGGGCACTCCCGTCAACACGCCGATCGCAGCAACCATTGATTTCCGGAAACTGCTTCACGATGCCTCTGCGGTTGTACGACGCGATTCGATTTATGTGACAAATACTGAATCTGTCGTTCCGTGTACTGTCACCAGCGATCTGGAATCCTCAGCAGTTGCAACGATCGCCTGGCGCAGCACAGGAGCGGACTGCCGGCAGTACTATCTGTTTTTTAGATTCGGCAATGTAAAAAACACGGGTGACGTCTGGCGCGCCACGCCGGACCGACAGGCCGGACCAATCGGAATCGGCGATACTTTTCGTTTCAACAGCGGCAAATCAGGCGCTGCGAACATCACCCCGCTGCATTCGCAGTTTATTCACATTGACTGGGACGGCGACGGTCTGCGTGATCTCATGGGGTGGGGATACCGCATGTTCGAGCACAAACAGGAGGAACTCGGGAAACGTCTGGGAAACGCCGTGTACTTCCTCAGGAACATCGGCACGGACAGACATCCATTGTTTGCACCACGACGTCGGTTACAGGACAACACCGGAAACTTTCTGCAGTCTGACCTGTTGCCTCAGAACTGGTTCGTCGATGACTGGGACGGGGACGGCGATCCGGATTTTTACGGATTGGGGCCGGCCATGCAGTTGACGTGGTGGCAGAACACAGGCGAACGCGATGCCAGCGGTCTGTGGAAACTGAAGGCGGCACAGAACCTCATCCCGCTGACCGAGGAATCTGAATTCAGAGCGACCAGTCCGGGCATCCTTCGCCAGCGGAATGCCTGGGCTCCCCGCGGCGTACGCCGCCTCGACTGGGAAGGTGACGGTGATGTTGATCTTGTCGTCAGCTATCGAAAAGTCAGCCGGATTCGCGCAGTTGACACGAGCAAAGGTGTTGCGCCGTATGGAACGGCAGTTATGGTCTTTGATCTGTTGCGGAATACAGGCACGACGGCAGACGGTATGGCCGATTACGCCCGGCCGGTGACGTTGAAGGATCTGAACGGATTTGTTATTCACGGACGCGGTCATGCGAATGGCGCAGTGGAGTATGCCGACTGGGACGGTGACGGCGACTTCGATCTGCTGTTTCACGATGAAACCGACAGGCCGCTGGAAGGAGGTCGTCTGACCTTCTGCGAAAACCGCGGCACCCGTGCTGAGCCACTGTTCGAAGCTCCGATTCCGATCGGCGTCAGAATTGTCGACTCGCCGTTTCTGGTCGACTGGAACAATGACGGTCATCTGGACGTGATTGCCAACGGCGAATTTTTCGAAAATGTGAATCCGAATTCACGCGTCCGCCTGTCACGGCCTGATCCGCTGTATCTTTTCCGTCGTCGCGCCGACGTTCTGTCAACGCCGGTGCGCGGACGTACCGATGCCGGCACACGTATTTCAAAAATATCGACCTATCCAAGATTGATTTCGCGTGGTGTTGCCAGACAGGTTCAACCGGAGATTATGACCAGCTTTACGATCTGTGTTGACTGGGAAAACGACGGGGACCTGGATCTGGTGGGCGGATATCACACCGGTCTGCGACTGTTCAGAAATCGGGGTACAACATTGCAGCCGGTCTTCGAGCTCCCCGAAATGATCCGTGCCGCCGACACGCCGATTGCGATGCCGAACTGGCTGGATCCGCAGGCCGCAGATCCGTCAACGTACGGTCCGCAGGGACCGACCGAAGCGATGTACGGCTGGTTATGCCCTACGGTGGGTGACTGGGACAACGACGGAGACCTGGATTTGTTTGTCACCGGTCAGCGCTGGGAGACGCAATATTTTGAAAACACCGGATCACGTGAAGTTCCCGTTTTTGCCGGGGGGCAAACGGTGACTGTGAATGGTCGGACTGATGAGCTGGCGTGGCGTTCCAAGGTGTCCATCGGAGACCTTGATGCGGACGGCACAATGGATCTTGTAATCCACTCAGACCGCGACAACGCCTTCTATCTGTGCACACGGAAAAGCAGTCAGCGCGATCCGCGGCGGCTGGATTTTGTGCTCGGTTCAACCCTGAAACTTGAAAGCGGCGGACCCGTGACTGGCTGGTTTGGTGGTCAAAACAACAACGGCGACAACCACACTGTGCTGGCCGACTGGGATGGCGACGGAGATCTGGATCTGTTTAAGGGAACTCTGTGGGCTGTGTACTATTACGAGAACACAGGCAGCCCCGGCGCACCGCAGTTTAAGGCTCATGGAAAGATTCAGAGAAATGGCAGTGATCTGCAGGTCTATGATCATGCGGGGTCGTTTGACGTGGCCGACTGGAACGAGGACGGTCGGCTGGATCTGGTGCAGGGCACGGAAAGCCCGTCGGATCAACCACACGGCGCCGTGCTGCATCTGTTTGACCGGCGATATCTGGACGGACCGTTGCCTGCCGTAACAGTCGGGGATCCGGAACCGACTGCGAGCCGCTGATCCGGATCCCACATGACGTACGGAATAAGGATGCATAAATGAGTCGACAGAGCAGGGAGCCCGTCAGAATTGGGGTCGTGGGACTGGGGCGATTCGGTCGCCTGCATGCACTTACGCTGGCAGGTCTGGCCGAAGCAAATCTGGTCGGCCTGGTCGCCCGACGCCAGTCCAGTCTGGACGCACTGTCGGGTGATCTTCCTGGTGTAACGGGCTGGACCAGTCTCGCGCAGGCGATAGCGGAATCCAATGCCGAAGCATGGGTCGTCGCCTGCACGACGTCGGCCCACGTGACTGTCACAAGAACGTTACTTGAGGCCGGAAAAACTGTTCTGCTGGAAAAACCAGTGGCGGACAGCTTGCCGAAGGCCGAAAATCTGAGACCTCTGGTTCGGCCCGATTCGAGCAACCTGATGATGGGCCACATTCTGCTGTTCAACAGCGAGTTTCAGCAGCTGCGCGACGAGGTTGCGGGGCGCGGACCGCTTTCGTACATCAACTGCGTCCGCCACCGTCCCGCCAGCATCGTTGCCGACTTTCCCGGCGAAAATCCTCTGCACGCGGCAATGGTCCACGATCTTTACTGCGTGCAGGTTTTGATGGATCGCGTGGATCCGATTCACTTCACCGCACAATATCATCACACCACTGACGGTGCAGTCGATCTTGCGCTGGCTCAGCTGAAGTGGCAAGACGGGCCAGTGGCCACATTTGCTGCGTCCTATTTGACTCCGGCCGGCATGCCTCCGCGCGGAATTGACCGCACGGAGGTATTCGGTGACGGCTGGTCGGCGCAGATCGTGCCCAATCCTCGTCCGATTGAAGTCTGGAGTGAGCGTGCTGAATGGCCCATGGCCCTGGAAATCCGTGCCACACCGTCAGGAGCGACGGGCATGCTGGCTGAAGAACTGCGCTGTTTCTGTCGAGTTGTTCGGGGCGTACAGACCGTGCCGGTTGGCGCCACCTTCGCCGACGCAATTCAGGTTCAACACTGGATGGAGCGGCTGGAAATGTGTGCTGACTGAGTTTCGACGCAGACGTCATCGCATGCCGAGTGACCATCGGGCGGCAGTCCATGGCGCACGTTGATATCGGGCCTGCATCGGCCACAGAGGCCCGCAACTGCATCGTGTCCGGCTTCACGACGATATGGGTGTTTGGCCGGTCCGCTGAGCTGCAGCAACTTGTGCCAATCGGCCACTCGACGGCCGCATCGCACCATGAGCCCGAATAGTCTCTGTGGTTTGCCCAGTCTTCGTAATCGGTTCCGCGCCGGAAATCTCGGCCGGCAGCACCACACAACTCAAAAAAACTATGACACGCTAGAGTCCGGTGGCACGTTCGACTGACTGAGTACTGCGCAGACAGGACAACTGAACCGTTTGTGCCGGGAATCGGAAAAGTTTGCAGGTAGCAGCCTTTGCGAGTGTCGCGGGGGGCATTTTGCCGACATTTAGAGTGTTGACTTCCTCGCAGCCGGCTCGAATGGTGCTGGTCCACTCAGAAAACGCCGATACGAACGGCAAATGGCACGGAAAGTATTGTTGATCGATGGCTCGCGCACCGGCATCCAGAAAACGCAGGACAAAGTCGCTGACGTTCCGTCAGCGGGTTGTATGCTGGGCTTTCCGGCCGACGCGACTTGTACTCGCTGCCGCTCTTGCGCTTTCTTGGCTGTTCTGGTCACAGGTTGAACGGAAGCTGCCGCAACTGGAAACCAGAGAAGAATATCATATTGGTCCTGAGCATGTGATTATCACACCGCCTCCGCACTGGGTGCCACGCGATCTTGTGGAACAGGTCTTTGTACGGGCCGGATTTGATGAGTCTCTGTCATTGCTGGACCCTTCACTGAGTGAAAAAATTGCTCTGGCCTTCTACACACACCCGTGGATCGAAGGGCTCAAACAGGTGCGCAAGTCGTTTCCTGCCCGTGTTCACGTAGAAGTTGTGTACCGCGAGCCGGTCGCTATGGTGGAGGTTGTTGGTGGTGGCTACTATCCGATTGACCGACACGGTCATCTGCTTCCGAATACCGACTTCAGTGCGGCGGACATTGATCGTTATCCTGTCATTAAGGATGTTACGAGCGTGCCGTTGGGGAACCTTGGCGAATCATGGGGAGACCCGGCTGTACAGGGCGCCGCTCAACTGTCGGCCGTCTTGACACGCAATAACGAGGCAGGACAGTCCTGGTGGACTGCTCTGGGCCTGGAAACGATTCGTGCGCCTCGCCGCCTTGCGGTCGACGATGAAGTGGATGATCTGCAGTTCCGAATCGAGACCAGTGGTGGTTCACAGATACTCTGGGGCCGCGCTCCGACAACTCGTCACCCAGGTGAACTGACCGTGGCCAAGAAACTGAAACGCATGGCCGAGTATCACCAGATCAATGGATTTGATGACGCTCTGGAACCGTTCGTGCTTGACATTCGCCCATGGCGGGGCACGAAACGCAGTCTGCTGGCGGCGGAGCCGGACAGCTCAACGCGGCAGTAGGTCTCAACGCGGCAGTAGGTCTCAACGCCGCAGTAGGTGCGTGTGCCCGTTAATTTTACTGCGTCTACATCATCACTGAGAAGTAGTTCTCAATCGCACAATCAATCGCCTCATTCGTGATCTCAAGCGGCTTTTGATGGAAGTTACAGTAGCTCTGCACCTGCAGCAGCAGGTCACGAGGCTGACAGAGGCGAAATGGGCGGCCAGTCGCGAGGTAATGAGTCTCAATGAGATACTCGACGCACTCACTTCGTTCTTCGAAGTTCAGCACACGGCTCATGATGCCGAACAGTTCGCGAAATTCGTCTACCGATGGATCCGGGACTTCAATCTTATAGGGAATTCGTCGCAGGAATGCTCCGTCCACAAGATCCTTGGGTTCAAGGTTGGTGCTGAAGATAATCAGCTGGTCAAACGGAACCTGAATCTTCTTGCCGCTGGGCAGGTTCATGAAGTCATATCGTTTCTCGAGCGGTACGATCCAGCGATTCAGGAGAACGTCAACGGGCATTGTCTGACGCCCGAAGTCGTCGATCACCAGAGTGCCGCAGTTACTCTTCAATTGCAGTGGTGATTCGCAGATTTTCGAGACCTCGTTCTTCGTGACTTCCAGCTCATTCATGGTGAGCTCACCACCGGCGATCACGGTCGGTCGCTTTACCCGCACCCAACGTCGGTCAATCTGCTGCGAATCCAGCAGACCTGCGGCAGACTGATCTTCCACGACCTCGTGAATACCGGGATCAAACAGGCGGATCATCTCGCCCTCAATATACAGCGCCCGGGGCAGCCAGATGCTGCTGCCAAATGCGTCAGTGATTCGCTCCGCGATGCTGGTCTTGCCGTTGCCCGGCTCGCCGAACAGAAACATACCACGGCCGGAATTGACCGCTGGCCCAAGCCGATTCAGCATTGCCTGATTGATAATTAAGCCGTCGAATGCCTTCACCAAATCTGCGGAAGTCACAACCTGCCCGGCGATAGACTGTGCCGCGACAGAATTGATGTAGTCCTGAAGCGAAACGGGGGTTGCACCGAAGTAGGTGCATTCTTCATGGTACCGTTTCCCTCGGTCACGTCCGGCTTCGGTCACCATGTATTCGGAGTCACCCGTGTTGGTGGTACCTGCCAGATCGATCAGCTTGTCTGAGCGAAGTTGCTTCAGGATTGGTTCAATTACCTTGAACGGCAGTTTCATCTGTGAGGCAATGCCGCGACTGGTCACCGTGCCAACCTGAAACATGTACTTCATGATCAGGCGTTCAATGAGCGAGGAAGAAATTCCGCTCTCACGGATGGTCTGCGGCTGACGCGGTGTGAACGGCTGTCCTGGTGCGACCCGCGACCGCTGTCGCAGCGCCGGATCGTCGTTCGTGTCGTCCTCATCGCTGCGAGGGGCCGTGGTACCCAGCAACTGGTTGACTCGGTCAAACAGGTCATCAAGACCGTTCTGAGACTGGGGATCTTCGGCAGAAGTAGTCACGCGTGTCTTTCCCTTATCGCTTCGTGCGCACAATGTGCCGAGCATTGCACTGCCTGGCCACTAAATCGCCCGAACCAGTCACAGCACAGCCCAGTATGATCTAGGTCGCTCAGTAATGGTCGTCAAACGATTCAATAACGATTGAGCCATGTAGAGGCCTTCTGCTCGGACAAAGTGACAGCAGATTCGTGTTGTGCGGTTGTTTCTCAACGAAGTATTGCAAATGATGCGACCGGATCCGGGCATTTGCTGAGACATAACCGGTACGTCCGTTAAACCCGTCAGCACGTGGAAATCCTGTTGAGGGCATCAGGGTGAAGGCGTTGCGGATGACGTTGATCATGATCAGCTTGAACTGCCGACATCAACCTGACCCGTTGATGTTCCATCTGGGTGACCTGTTTTACATTGTCTAAAAGGCCTAGTTGAATGAAATTTGCAATCTGTCAGGAGCTGTTTGAAGACACCAGCTGGGCCGAGCAATGCCGCATAATTGCCGACGTGGGATACACGGGCATCGAAGTCGCCCCTTTCAGCATTTCCGATGATCTGGCCAGCGTTTCCGCAGCCACCCTGTCTGAAATGAAGAGCACGGCCGGTGACCATGGGCTGGAAATTATCGGGCTGCACTGGTTGCTCGCGAAGACGAATGGTCTGTACCTGACTTCGCCGGATGCTGATGTCCGCAGGACCACCTCGGATTATCTGAAACTGCTGGCTGACACATGTGCAGCCCTGGGGGGACGTGTTCTGGTGTTTGGGTCACCTCAACAAAGAAACCTGCTGCCGGGCGTTACAACCGAACAGGCCATGATGTTTGCCGCAGAGGTTTTTCAGGCAGCGATGCCGACATTTCAGGAACGTGATGTCGTACTGTGCATGGAACCGCTGACAACGAAGGAAACCGACTTCATCAACACATGCGCTGAAGCCGTTTCGCTGATGCAGATGGTGGACCATCCCTCATTTGTTCTGCATCAGGATGTTAAAGCGATGTTGGGCGCCGAAACGGATTCGGTGCCGCAGTTGATCCACCGCCACAGTGACATCTGCGGTCACTTTCATGTCAACGACACGAATCTTCTCGGGCCAGGAATGGGGGAAACGGACTATCATCCGATTCTGAAAGCGCTGCTTGATGTCTCGTATCAGGGTTGGGTTTCGGTTGAAGTGTTCGATTACAGCCCTGGCGCAGAGAAAATTGCAAAAAAAAGTATGGACTATCTGCAACAGGTTTTAGGTGAAGTTTCGGCTTCCTGAAACGACGTTTATAAACGCGACGAGTTGCGAAATTATGATCATTCCGTTGTGCAATGTTGCGCTCACGAAAGCGCTGCGAAAACAAAACTGCGGACTGGGCATTGCTGACACTCGCAGTCTTGTTTTTTATAAAACACCTGTGTTTTTTGCGACGAAACGTTCATGCGTTCCGTTCTGTGTTTGCAGCAACATGTATCGGGACGAGTGTTTTGAATTGTTGTGTGCGCGACATCAACGGCCTTCAACGGCAAGCGCGGTTGAAGGCCGTTGATGTCGCGCTGTATTGAATTCTCGTCAACATCAGATGTGCCTTAATCTCAAAAAAATTCTCAATCAACACCTCTGACCATGCATAACAGTCTTGCACATTCTGGAACATTAAATACGATTCCGCCCGAACGTTGACAGCAGATTCTGTTGTGTTTCATTGAAGCATCGTGGCGAAGGACATTGCCCAACAGCAGACTTCAAAACGGTCCTCGGCATGAAAGGAATCTGCGTCGCCATAGCCTTGGTGGCGTGGTGATTTGTTTCTTGACTTCTGGTTGATCTTGCCCATTGGTTTATGAAGCCCGGTAACTGCGGCAGGATGGCCATCCGTTGATCTTGTTTAAGGAGGAATTCGTGGCCAAGAAAAAAGTAGCTAAGAAGAAGACAGCTAAGAAAGCTGCTCCGAAGAAGAAGGCTGCCAAGAAGAAGGCTGCCAAGAAGAAGGTCGCTAAGAAGAAGGTCGCCAAGAAGAAGGCCGCTAAGAAGAAGGCTGCTCCTAAGAAGAAGGCTGCCAAGAAGAAGGTTGCTAAGAAGAAGGCCGCTAAGAAGAAGGCCGCTCCTAAGAAGAAGGCTGCCAAAAAGAAGGCTGCTAAGAAGAAGAAAAAGAGGTAGGTTCGTTGAGCTTGCTTTTAGATTTCCGCGGCTGATGGTTATTTAACTGTCAGCCGTTTTTTATGCGCTGATACTTCCTGGACAGAAAGCAACGTCGGATGTGAGGAGGCTGATGCAGGGGTTGTTTGTTTGTACTTTGTAGGGTGGGTTGGTGGGTGAAATACATCCTGACAGAAAGATGGCCGTGATGAGAAAATTCCTGCTAATTTCTCGAAATCCAGGTTTAGGCACTCAGGCGTGATACCACATCCAGGGGGCCACGGAACGGTGTGGGACAGTTGCGTGGTTTCTGACCTTTGCTGAAAGTTGACTTGGTGTGTCAACTTTTCTAAAAGCACCCTGTTGAATTCGCCGATCAGAGGGACTGTCAGGCGGATCCTGTTTCGTTCATTAAACGTGGTAGGGAAGCCGTCCTGTTCCTCTGTTTTTCGAAGGTCTTCCATACGTTCAGCGGTGCCACTGAATCGTCGTTTGTGTCGTGACGAATTCGAACAGCGCCGAACAGAACGGAGGCAGAACCTGGGAAACGGTTTGTGTTTTGTGTGAAGTCGTTACGACCGCACACACAGCCGGGCGAATGGCTTCATGTCTGCTACATCTGCTGCGCTGCAAATGCTTCGGCGTCAGCTGGTTCAATCACAATCGCATAGTCCTCGCAGAACGGTGGTCTCTACTGGATTACCATCGGTCGATGCCCTGCTGCCTCACGCCGGACTGCCGTCCGGTTCGTTGCTTGAGTGGGTCAGTGATGGTCCGGGACATCGAGCGTCGTCCATCGCATTCCGGTGCGCGACTGGATTTCTGCAGCGCTCGGGAGCGTTCGCCGTTGTGGATGGTCGTGGATGTTTCAACGCTGCCGCTGTCCGTAACATCGGGATTCCGTTGTCCAGGCTGCTGCTGGTCAGACCGCAGGGGAGCAGCGGACGTGATTATTGTTGCGGTGGGGGCAGCGGAACTCCTCAGCTGCGACACCGGCACAGAACAGAGACGTTGTGGGCGCTTGAACAACTCAGCCGCAGTTCCGGTGTGCAGGTTGTCGTGGCGTGGATTGATCGATTGTCGTCGACGGCTCAACGTCGTCTGCAGCTGGCAGTGGAAACAAGTGGAGTGACCGTGTTTCTGATTCGTCCGGCTGCGGCACTTCGACAGACTTCATGGGCAGACCTTCGATTTCATGTACAATCGGCTCGTGAAATGCAATCAGCGGTCTCTGGCGGCAATGCTGCATGCGACAGGTCCAGGATTGCTGTGCGTCTGATACGGTCAAAGAACGCGGTCCGGCACAACGGTTGTGCATGGCTGGAATGCCACCATGAAACGGGTAATGTGCTTGAGGTTTCTGAACTGGCCCGTACAGCAGGCGCAGAGGATGCTGCCTGCTGACCGGCGGTCACATGTGGCCGTTCATACGGTGCAGTCATCACAAACACCGGCTTCATCCGTACGTCGTCAAAACTCACATGTTTCGTCCGATCAGCATCTTGTTCGCGAGCTGTTTTCATCAGCAAGGGGTGGCCCGACTGTGGTTGCGGTCTCTGCGGGCGCATGGCATGCAGGAGTCAGGCCCGGGATGTCCCTGGCAGAAGCCGGAAGCATGTCGACTCAGCCGATTCAGAATACTCGTCGGCAGGCTCAATTGTCGGCATCGGAGATTCAGTTTGTCGAATGGCGGCCGGACGATGATCGCAGAGTGCTTCAGGAAGCGGCGGAGTACACACGCCGATTTGCCCCCGTCGTCGGATTGGACGGAATGCCGGTTCCCGATTGCCTGCACCTGGACATCACCGGTTGCGGTTCACTGTTCGGAGGGGAATCATCGCTGGCGGAACAGGTCATAAACTGTCTGGCCGGCAGGAACTATCATTGTCAGGCCGCGATCAGTGACTCAGTGGCTACCTCATGGGCATTCGTCCACACAGAGGGACATTTTTTGCAGCACAACGCTGGTCAGCACCGTGGTCGCGGATATCGATCTCGGAGCCGACACACCGAGTTGCCGGAATGCGATCTTCCGATTGTGATCATCCCCCCCGGGCAGGCTGAATCGTGGTTACAGGCACTGGCGATCGACGTCGCACGAATCCCGCTCGCTGACATTCAGATTCTTCGCCAGCTGGGAATCGTGACCATTCGGCAACTGCTGGAACTTCCAGATGAAGATCTTCCTTCTCGTCTGTCCAGTGATGCCATCCGGCGTCTGCGGCAACTCAGCGGAATGGAAGACGAAATTATCGTGCCCATTCCTGAATCTGATCCCGTGCAGGCCAGCTGGGTATCGGAGTTTCCCGTGTCGGACCGCCGTGGCATCTGTCAGGTCATTGAACACCTGACGGAGGACATTGTAGGGCAGCTGAAGCGGCGTCACCTGGGCACTGTTCAGTTGACGTGTCAGCTGAAACAGGAAGACGGTAACAGAATGGAACTGGCAGCCGATGTGATCAAACCACTGCAGTCTGCATCTGAACTGTATGCCGTGCTCAGTCTGCGGCTGGAATCATTATCGTTTCAACAGGCTGTAACAGCCATATCAATGCAGTCGGCCGTCGTTCCTCTGCCAACGGCTCACCAGAAAGATCTGTTCAATGCCAACCTGCACATTGATCCGGTTGAAGAGCTGACGGCCGTAGTGAACCGCCTGAGTAACAGGCTGGGGAAAGAAACGGTGCTGACCGTTCACCCGGTTGACAACCCTGTACCGGAACACGCTGTTGAATTACGGCCATTGATGACCTCACAATCTGCTTCCGCGATATGCACCGACAGGCAGCTGACTGATCTGGTGACCGCTGACGAAGTGCATCAGCCCGACATTGAGTCCGCTGAGCGGCCATTACGCCTGTTGTCTGCACCTGAACGCATCGGCGATGCTGATACAAATCCACTGACGGACGGTTTTGTCCTGAGCGGGCAACCGTGCCGTGTTGTCGAATTTATCGGCCCGGAGCGAATTGAGACCCATTGGTGGCATGAATCAGCCGTTCATCGGGACTATTACCGCGTTCGTACATCCACACAGGCAGCCTGCTGGATCTATCGCGACATCGTGGCAGGCGGCTGGTTTCTGCACGGTATGTTTGATTAGTGTGGTTTTCAGCAGGAAGTGGTCGTGGGAGAATCGCAGCTGCTGTGGAAAAACCTTCTCAGCGGCCACAAATCAGCGTGAAACGCTGTCGTGCGTACCAACCGGACGTGCCGCAGCCCCGGCCCTCAGTCCTGCAGCGGACCGAAGCTCCAGGTCCCACCTTTTCGGTCGACCTCACGGTACATATCAGCCGTCGGTTCGTTCAGTCTGCAGCCGCCGTAATTCTGCCAGCAACTCATCGTCGGACGCCAGTTGCCCTTCCTGCTGCTGACGCGTGAACTGTCCGGTCATATCATCCAGCAGAGGCTGCAGTTCCGTCTGAACCTCCGCAGCAACTTTGTCCGTGAATATGACACCGTCCAGGTGATCGCTCTCATGCTGCACGACCCGGGCGTGGATGCCTCCGAGCTCGTAGGCGAATTCCTCACCATTAAGGTCGAAAGCTTCGACCGTAATCCGTTCCGCCCGCGTGACCGGCCCATAAATTTCCGGCAGGCTCAGACAACCCTCCTCAGCATCCTCACTGCCGTTGCGCTTAATAATCTGAGGATTGATAAAAACCTGTTCCAGTTCATTTTCGGCCGGATCTCCCGATGGATTGATGACGAACAGGCGATACGGCAAAGCGACCTGATTGGCCGCCAGGCCGATTCCGCGTGCCGCGTACATGAGTTCGAACATTTCCGCGACCCAGTTTTTCAGCTGAGCGTCAATGCGTGTCACGTCTTTTGATTTCCAGCGCAATGCGGGATGGGGGAAATAGACAATCCGGAGATCCGACATTGAGAGCAACTCTAAAAAAGTGAGTGTCAGGTCGAGGCCCGGTGTACGGCCTCAAAGCAGCGTGCAGTATCGTGGCAACCGGCTGTTCCGCAAGTCAGGAACGCATCAGTTCTGTGACACTGGCAACGCACAGAGCTTAAACCAGTAGTTCTGGACCGCTTCGATAACCCGATAGAACTCGTTCAGGTCAACAGGCTTGACGACGTAACTGCTGGTGCCGAGCCGGTACGCGTTCAGAACGTCTTTTTCATCGGTAGACGTCGAAAGCACCACGATCGGGATCAGCCCCAGATCCGGGTCCATCTGCAGTTGATCCAGCACCTGCCTGCCGTTGACACGCGGCATATTAAGATCCAGGAAGATGAGATCGGGGCGCGGGCACTCATGGAAATCACCCTCCTGCCTGAGCATTGCTAACGCTTCGGCACCGTCTTTGGCATGGTTGACGGTTGATGCAAACGTGCTCTGTGAAAAAGCACGCATCGCCAGATGGGCATCGGACGGGCTGTCTTCGACCAACAGGATTTGTCTTGCGATATTCTGGATCATTTCTGCTTCAGTTCAGCACAGGTGCATTCTGTGACACGACGGCGACCGGATTGAGTCTGATGTGCTGCTCAGGCAGGTGGCTGTTTCGGCAGCGTGAGTTCGAACGTCGATCCCTCATTTGTGTCAGAAATCAGGCGCATTGAGCCACCGTGGCGTTCAACAATTCTTTTGCATATTGCCAGTCCAATCCCCGTGCCGGGATACGCGTCACGGGTGTGCAATCGTTTGAATATTATAAAAACCTGATCAAAAAATTCCTCGGAGATGCCAATGCCGTTGTCCGAAACGTAGATTTTCCACGCGTCAGACGAGTCCCGGCACCAGATTCTTATGTCCGGATCTTTTTCACCGTGATACTTTATCGCGTTTCCAATGAGGTTCTGGAATACACGGATCATCTGTGCGTGGTCGATCCAGACTTCGGGCAGAGATTCGATTGTCACTCTGGCGTCATTTTCCTGTATGCGTGAATGCAGCAGGGCCATGGCCTCATCCACAGGCTGACGCAGTGACGTGTATTCGCGGGGGTTGTCCGTTCGCCCAACTCGTGAATATTCCAGCAGATCACTGATCAGCCGCTGCATGCGTTTGCCGCCGTCAACGATTGTTTCAATGTACATTTTTCCGGTGTCGTCAATTGCTTCGCTGTACTCCATTTGCAGCAGTTGGCAGAACCCGACAATCGTTCGCAACGGTTCCTGCAGGTCGTGTGATGCCACATAGGCAAACTGCTGCAGCTCCTGATTGCTCTGTTCCAGTTCTTCCGTCCGTGTTTTCAGCTGTTGCTCAAATCTTTTTATGTCGGTGACATCGCGGCCTTCGGGAATGAGAAAGACAACTTCGCCGTTCTCATCTGTAACCGGCTTTAACGAAAAATCGACGAATATTGTGCCGCCGTCGGGTGTCGGATGGGTGGCTTCAAACCGATCGAACTGCCCCTGCCCGGCTTTTCTTACGGCCTGTTGCAGTCGTTTCTGCAGTTCTGTCGAGTGCGACCACCAGACGGTGTCCCAGAAAGGTTTGTTCAGCACGGCCTCAGGGCTGATTCCTGCGGCTTCCAGCGAGGCGCGGTTCGCATCGATCAGTGTCCCGTCGACCGTCATCAAACCAATAAACTGAAACGTCTGATTGAAGATTCCCCGGAATCTGGCCTCGCTTCGGGCCTGAGCTTCTTCGGCCTCGCGCAGTTCAGTCACGTCGACATGTACACCAATAAAACGCCCGGGATTTCCGTTGTCATCACGAAACAGTTTCCCCCGCGACAAGATCCAGCGATACGTTCCCTGCACATGTTTAAGCCGAAACGAAGATTCATATTCCTCGCTGCGTCCTTCGATGTAGTCCCATGTTTTCTGCGTTGCGTTGTCAATGTCGTCGGGATGAAGATGACGTTTCCAGTCTTCACGGCTGGTCCACGGCTGATCGGGATCTTCACCAAGCTGCAGCATAAGTTCCCGTGAAACCGTTATTTCGTCAGTGACGATGTTCCAGTCCCACATGCCAACGTTACCTCCCTCAAGCGCCTGCTGCAGCTGCAGACGTGTCCGCGCCAGCTCGTTGCGGACCTGATGCTGATCGTCGATGTCCTGAATGGAACCGGCCATGCGAATGGGCGTGTCAGACTCATCGCGGACGGCCTGACCGCGTCCGCGAAACCAGCGGTATTCACCAGAGGCCAGTCTAAGTCGGTATTCTTCGTCGTGATGTGTTCTGTTCTGCAGGTGTTCATCAAACGATTTCAGCACGCGTTCTCGATCATCCGGGTGCATACGGTCCGTAAAACTGCATAACTGCGTTGAAAGTTGATCGTGGCTGTCGTCGGCCAGCCGCAGCAGCTCTCGAAACCGAGGTGCGTACCAGACTTCCCCGGTCTCAATATTCCAGTCCCAGAGTCCGTCCGTGGTGCCCTGCACGGCGAATTCGAACCTTTCCTGCGATTCGCTCAGCCACTCCTGCGTCACTTTAAGAGTTGTGATATCACGAGCCACGCCATACGTACCAACGATGCTGCCGTCGGCATCCCGTAACGGCATTTTTGTTGACAGCACCCAGCGTCGTTCATCGTCTGTCCGGCGCACGACTTCTTCCTGCTTGCCGACGATGGGTTCCCCCGTTTCCATAATTCGCAGCTCGTCCGCAAACGCATCGGCAGCCAGGCTGCTGCCCCAGATGTCGGCGTCGGTCAGTCCGATCAATTCATCCGGGTTTCTGAACCCGGCATCGATCGCCATGGCCGGATTGACACGCATGAAGCGGCCGTGGCGATCCTTGAAGAACACAGCATCCGGAATGTTCTCAATCAGTGCACTGAACAGACGTTGCTCGTGAGTAAAGTCGGCATCAAGCTGGTGGAGTTCGGCGACCTTATCAGCCATTCGCTGTTCCGCCAGCTTTAAAGCGGATATGTCACGTGACAGACCGAACGTCCCGATGATCTCACCGTTTTCGTTCCGTAGTGGCAGCTTCGTGGATAAGACCCAGTGAGGCTGACCATCGGGCCACATTTCGTGTTCTTCCTTGTTAATGATCGGTTCGCCCGTGTCGATGATATGAAGCTCGTCCGACCGGTATTCATCTGCTTCACTCGGGGCAAAAAATCGTGGTCACATTTTCCGATTACGTCGGTCGGCGTGTCCAGCTGAAACGTGTCGGCCACTGTCTGGTTACAGCGTACAAAACGGGACTCACGATCCTTGAAGTAAATGGAGTCCGGCATGTTGTCCACCAGTGCCGCAAACATAAACTGCTCACGCGACAGCTGCTCCCGCGCCTGTTCCAGCGACTCCCTGGTCTTCTTAAGATCGGCGGTCGCACTTCTGCGACGCAGGATCGCTGGCAGCAGTGCAGAGGCAAACAGCAACAGCAGCGCCGTCGTGATTCCCGAGGCAACGATACTGTCTGCACCGGACTGGCGATTGTTCCAGAAACTGACAAGATGCAGGACGGCACAGAGACACAGTAGCGCGGACAGAAACTTGATAATATTCTGATGCAGCGTCTGTTCGGGCTGTCGCACCATGAGCACTGAGACTGTACACAAAGCGATGAACGCGACCAGATCTGCAATGCCACTCAGCTGCGTTGTATTCTGTGCGAATGTCACCGATATCTGCGAGATGATCAGCGATGTATGCCGTGTTGCACCGATCATGTCCTGCTCTCCCCCGCTCGTGAGCACTGCAGCCTGCCGGGACTTCTGTGGTTGCTACAGAGAACTGCTGACAGATCAGCTGCAGTTCCGACGGAACGGACATCGTGACCAATCGTCGCTCGGAATTCAATCAGTCACGCCGCAACGGCGGACTCGCCACTCCACAAGCATTCGCCGGACTACTGCGTGCAGTGAGCCGACTGATTCTGGTTGACGCCCCGCGGTTCACCTTTGTGATTTTTGTCAGAGTTTGACAGAAGCTCAGGCATATCGCGCCCCGTCGCCGCATGAATTCGGCCCTGTCATGTGGAGCGACATGCGGAAGGGGTCGCACGAGACCTCAAAATCGGTAAACAGAATACGACCCACGTGTGAATAGAAGTTGGATTATGAATGACTACCACGACGTGCTGTCACTCTCTCAGGGAGTTAGCGGAGCTTCCAGCATGCCTGACATTCATCTGGTTCACGCTGTGCCTGTTCACCCTGCTGGGCATGGCCCTGACCTTTGCGAAGGCTGGCAAGCCCGGCTTGGGGAGCTCTGATTCCAATTTACAATGTTGTTCTGCTGCTGCGGATCGCCAGCAGGCCGGTGTGGTGGATCTTTTTGTTTCTGGTTCCCGTAGTCAACGTCTTGATTCTGATTGTTGTGTCGGTCGACATCGCTGCGGCCTTCGGCAAAGGCGCGGGATTTGGACTGGGGCTGGCTTTTCTATGCTTCCTGTTCTTTCCAATTCTTGCCTTCGGCGAGGCCGAATTTGACCGGCTGCCATCCCTGCCGCTGGGTATCGTGGCCACATGAGACCACTTTAAGGGTCTTGGTGTATCGATCGTCTGGAATTTTCACGGTCGTGGAATCCGCGTCAGACTGGGGCGCGGCAGTGCCATCCTGGACGAGCACGTGGCAGAGCTGATCCCGCTGGGGCTATACGAGTTGTATCTGAGTCGCACCGAGATCGGCGACGAATCGCTGCCGCAATTTGCAGCCATGGCTCAGCTGCAGACACTGGACGTGTCGACCACGAATTTCAGTCGAGACGGCATCAGGCAGCTCAAAGAATCACTGCCTGACGCAAAGATCTTTGCATGATTCAGGTTGGACTATGTGCGAGCTTCTGGTTCCGCAATTCGATGTACGAATCGGCGTTGCCGATGAGTTCTGCGATCGACGTGCAAGTGTAATTTCGCGTAACGTTGGCATGCAGATCCTTCCATGCCATTCTGCTGCCACCAGCCGATGACACGGCAGATAGCCAGTCATCCAAATAAAAAACGACCAGCAAGATTGCAGGTCGTTTTCAGTGAGGGCGCAGGGGCTCGAACCCTGGACCTACGGATTAAAAGTCCGTTGCTCTACCAACTGAGCTACGCCCTCAGATCGTGTGTTTTTCCGGCTAAGCGGACATTTCCCGCCGGCGGCAGGAAGGTCGGAACACACCATTGCCACCGAATGCAACAGCTGACAATGTCTTGCAACGGGACCGCGAAACCATACAAAGACTTTCCACGCTTTCCACACGGATCGGGCCCATGCGTAAAGAAAATCCAGGGAAAATCGGGGATTTCGAAGTCTGGGAAGATCCTGACACTGTCTTGCAAACGATCTTATAGGACGTCGGTACAAACTTCGGTCTCGGCAGGGCACATCCGGCAGCCCGCTGCCGGCTTGTATTCCGTCCGGGGTGCCTTGTGGAATTTCCACCGGAAGTCCTGCGTGAGCCGCTGTCGCTGATCGCCCCCCAACCGGAGCGGATCGTGCAGTGGTCACCTGGAGCCGACTTGAGTCCGGGGGCGGGCAGAGCATTTGCCTGGCGTACACTGTACGCCTTGATGTTTCGAGAACGATACAGTGACATTTGCCGCGAATCACAGCCTGATCGTGCACCTGATGCCGCTTGCAGAGGATTTACCCGCAAAGATCCCCCAATCGGACATCCGAAAGGACCAGAAAGGTCGCCGCGAATAGCCAAAGTCTTCGAGCAATTCTTGCCTGGCCTCATTACTGTTGACTACCATGACGATAGTCCACTTCAGAAGTACCACTCTGCGCCATCCCCCTTTCAGCCAGATACCGGGCAGAAATAATGAGCAAGAGACAAGTTGTCATCATGTCGTTTGTCGTGGCCATCCCCGCGGTGATGCTGCTGGTGATGCTCGTGCTGAACGGTATGGCGCATGGGGGCAATATGTTTTCCGGCATGATGACTGTGATCGTGGCGATCACCGGGCTTACAGTGCTGGGACTGGGACTGGGTCCGTTCGCCGTTATGGCGTTTTACCCAGCCGAAGGATTCGCTTCCTCGATTGATCCACCACCAGCGGCCTTACCGTCATCACCTCCCGCGGGTTCAGATGACGAGGACGATGAGGAACTGGAAGAAGTCCTCGACGATGACGACGAATACTCTGACGATGGTTTCGACGACGCCTTTGATGACGACATGGGTGGCGATGAACTGTACGACGACGGCGACGACGAGTGGGAATGAGGTTGCGGCCATCACCGCAGCTTGAGGCTGGCGATTCCGATGATCGCCAGGACCGCTGAGGCGATCCAGAATCGAATCACAATTTTTGTTTCGTGATCGCCGCGAAAGACGAAGTGATTGTGCAGTGGACTGCACCTGATAATTCGCCGACCTGTCAGGCGGAACCAGCCCACCTGGGCAATCACACTCAGTGTTTCCGCCACAAACACGCCGCCGATCACCAGCAGCAGCAGCTCCTGTCGAGTCACCAGCGCCGCGACTGCCAACAACCCGCCGGTTGGCAGCGAGCCAGTGTCTCCCATAAAAACTTCTGCCGGATGACAGTTGAACCACAGGAATCCCAGTGACGCTCCCACCAGCGCGGCCAGCATCACAGACAGCTCTCCGGCACCTTCGATGTGCGGTATGCTCAGATACCTGGCAATGATGCTGTGGCCACAGACGTAGGCCAGGCCGGCAAACGCCAGTCCGCAAAAGACCGTGCAGCCCGATGCGAGTCCGTCCAGGCCGTCCGTCAGGTTCACTCCGTTAGCGCTGCCAACAACGACCAGAGCACTCCATCCCACAAAAAACACTCCCAGCGTTATTCCAATGTTGCCAATCGGCCACAGTAGTTGGGTGCCGAACTCATGAGACCGCAATTCCGTGTACAGGACACTGCCGCAAACAATACCCACCACCGTCTGAGCCAGAAGTTTCTGACGGACACTGATGCCATTGCGGTCCGTTCGCTGTTTCGTCCAGTCGTCCCATGCCCCAGTCAGGGACAGCGTCGTGACCACGAATAATCCCACCTGAACATAGGTGTTCGTCAGATCACCGCACAACAAAGTTGTCGCCAGAACGGCCCCCATGGTGAACATGCCGCCCATCGTGGGCGTGTTCTGTTTTTCCGCATGCAGTGCGTTAAGTGTGGCGGAATCGCTGGCGATACGTTCTCGAAAGCGACGCTTCAGCCAGCGAATCGCCAGGGGTCCGCACGAAATGGCCAGTGTGAATGCGATGACGCTGGCTGCAGCGGTTCGCGCTGTCAGAAAGATTTCTGAGTCACCGGTTGTCCGGGATTCGACCTGTTCCATCAACAGGCCGAAATGTCTGATGAGCCAAAGCAACATACTGGCAGAGTCTGACGGAACGACAGCGGTGAGGAAAGTCCAGATTTTGAACGAATCAAACGTGAGACGCGTACGTCCGACGTTGTCGAAACACTTTCGACGGAGACGGCTGCCAGCCGCTCGCTTGTCGTACTCTCTTCGTCCATCCGGAAAGCCTGTGCCGGGTGCTCCGGCGTATACATGTCCTCTTAACGGCTTACTCTTGGTGGCAAGTCCGGCTCACATGCATGATCATAGGAATATCGCACGTCAGCAGCATTTATCTGGTGATCACACCCGGCCAGTACAAACGCACTGCTCCGTACAGGGCGCTGCAACTGTTGTGTGGTGTTGGCTGACGGGAATGTGTACGCCTGATTCAAGTGAAGCAAAGGGCCACCGACCTATGTTCTCAGTTGGCAGACTGTTCACAAAGAATCGGCGACTGTTTTTGTCAGGACGCTCTGTAGTTGCTCGGCGGCGAATGCGGGACATCCTGCTGCTGTGGCTGGTGGCGTGGTTTGCTGCATTTGCCGGTCCAGTCTGCTGCTGCCGTGCGCAGGGGACTGGACCGTTCGAGGAAGCTTCCGCTCCCTTAACACCAGCAAACGCTGCGAAGCAGTTTAAGGTCGCTGATAGCCTGGCGATCGGCTTGTTCGCTGCCGAACCGCAGGTCAGTCATCCGCTGTCGATCACGTTTGATGATCGTGGTCGCATGTGGGTTCTGCAGTACCGCCAGTTTCCGAATCCCAACGGTCTGAAGCCGGTACATGTCGACAACTGGCTGCGAACTCAATACGACAAACTTCCTGAGCCACCTCCCCAAGGCCCCAAAGGCCCCCAAGGCCACGATCGAATTTCCGTC
>Ga0315316_10000846_pt1 | contig 20806 bp, 18 predicted proteins | sample M160m3416metaG_FD_203702 | JGI IMG/M metagenome (GOLD analysis project Ga0315316, IMG submission 203702) | Ammonia-oxidizing marine archaeal communities from Monterey Bay, California, United States - M1 60m 3416 | ecosystem: Environmental > Aquatic > Marine > Intertidal zone | place: USA... | reverse complement strand
AGGCCACTGCGCTCAACAAGAAGACGATCAACCTCAAGGTAAAGGGTAAGTCTTTGTTCTTGAACAAATCGAAGGTAACAAAGGCTGACATATTCTGTAGCAACGGAGTAATTCATGTCATTGACAGTGTTTTGTTGCCGCCAAAAAAATCGAGTAAAAAGGCGATGAAAAGCGGTTCCAGCCATGACCTTATCGGTCTCGCTATCAAGAAAGGGGTGCCGCTCTACAATCATGGGGATCACCGGGCCTGTGCTGCGGTCTATGAGGTTGCTGCACATGCCTTAATGGCAATGCCTGTGTCGGCTGTTTCCGCAAATGAGCGGAAGATGCTTGGCTACGCAATTGCCAAGGCATCCCGTTCAAATTGCATGACATCCAATGCCTGGACTTATCGGAGCGCTTTTGACCGTATTATGGTAGCCAATCGGTAATTATTATTTCACATTGGCAGTGTGGGGAGGGTATTGAAGCATACCGGCTTGGCGGTAATTGATTTCGATGCCCTCCCTTGTCATTATTTATTGGAATGGAAGAGTTTCCAGAGTGTGAAGAATTCAGGCTGATGCAGGATATCGCTAATGGCGATGCCTCTGCCCTACACGCTCTACACAAGAAGACATCAGGACTCCTTTATCGATTGGCGTTAAAGATAGTTTCCAACACCACTGAGGCTGAGGAAGTGGTCCAGGATGTGTTCATGTCAGTGTGGAAAAATGCGAGAAAGTTTGATGGAAGAAAGGCAAAGGTGATGACCTGGATGACTGTGATCATGAAAAACCGATGCATTGACAAGATACGAGCACGGCAAAGACGTATTCCGGCTTGTGATGTTCGCGATCATAAAAATTTTCATATTGCACCGGTCGAGGTCAGGACAGCAGTGGATACAATGCAAAGCAAGGAACGGGCTGACCTGATTCGCTCAGCGGTTCAGAGCTTGCCGGCTGCACAACGTGAAGTTGTCGAGTTGGCCTTTTTTTCTGACATGACTCATGTGCAGGTGGCTGATTTCCTGGGTATTTCCCTGGGCACTGCGAAATCCAGAATTCGATATGCGTTTGAGAAAATGCGCAGTTTAATGACTGCAGAAAAAGATGATGAAGGAAGATGACAGTGAGGCCGTGCAATTACAGCCTTCGATCATGGTGCACGGGCATATTTAAAGCTGCCGCGTGAGAGGGGCAATGAATGCTAATTCGTTCTATAAGAATCAACAAAAAATAAGTTATGGCTAAAGACAAAACAGGTTCTATCAAGAGTAGAGAAAATGGTTCGAATAATTTCCGTGTCATTGTGATTGGACCCCAGGTTACCGAGTTGCTACATGCGGACTCTGGATTGGGAGAGCGCGCTGAGATTATCCTGAAATGTGCAGATCTTAATGAATGGCTCAGCCTGCCGGCTGATAAATTCAGCGCTGACCTTATTATTGTGCAGTGCGCAACAGTCTTTCCTGACACGGTAGATTCAATTAAGGCCAGGGCGGAGGCGGCAGGGGCTTCCCGTGCTATTGTTATCTATCATTACACGCAGGAGCAGACAGCACGTATGATGGAAAGCCATGCCAGCAAAATAACGGCCATGCGTGCACCCATCTCTGCCGCAGATCTCAAGTCTGTTTGTGAGGCGGACCTTGCAATGGCCGAGATAAGGAATTTGTCATTAAATGAATTGCCGGATGATGAGGTGGTGCAATCTGTCATTGAACCGCTGGAAGGTGAGATTCCTGACCGGCAGTTTTCCGATGAATTACTTGCCAGGGTTTCGGAGATATCCACCAGTATTGAGTGCGAATGCCCTCATCACCTGGCTTCTCTTCTGTTGGCATTGAATGCTTTCGAGTTGTATTGCCGAGAATGTGCCAACCGGGACGAAAAGGATGCAATACTGCATTCTTTTCTGCATCGCAATACTGCCAATGCCAGGCAGACGATGGAGAATGCACTATCAACTCTCGCAGAGGCGGAAGGATTTGACCTGGCCTGAGTGCCCCAGATTCCTCACACAAAATCAATGGCAATCAAAGGGGCCTATTTATCCCTTGCGATGCAATAGAGATACTCATCGCCCCGCAGGATGAGTTGATTCCCGGTCACCGCGATTGATGCGCTGAAGCTATCATTCAGTTTATTGACGGCGACCGGTTTCGGTTGCTGGGAATGAGTGATGACTATGGTTAACCCTTCCCTGGAGGTGATATACACATGGCCGCCGGCACCAACAGGCGATGCGTATATATTGCGCAGCGCGTCGATTCTGAAGGGGCCGGCCTTTATTTTTCCCGACTTCGCATGGGTTACGGACAGAATGCCCTGGTAATGACTGAGATAATACAGGGTGTCACCATACAGCAGGGGTGATGGCACATAGGGGGTGCGTTTATTTGTCGACCACAGGACGTTCTCGCTGTCGGTAATGTCACCTTTTGCCCCCTTGAGGTTGATGGCGATCATGGCCCGCTTGTCGTAACTGCAGCCCAGATAAACGATTCCCTCGGAGGAGACCGGTGAAGCCACGACGTTGTGTGACATGCCACCGCATTCCCAGATGACAGTACCGGTATCAAGGTTGTAAGCGCGAATCCTGCGGGATGCGCTTACGATGACTTGGCTTGTCTTGCCGGTGCTCACGATTAACGGGGTGGACCAAGAGGTGACCTCCTGCCGCACCACCTTCCATTTTTCCCTACCGGTTGACTTCTCGAAGGCCAACAGGGCAGACTCTCCCTCATGATCCCAGTTGACAACGATGGTATCACCGGAGAGGGCAGGGGACGCCCCTTCCCCGTGCGCATGCTTGGTGGACATCTTGCCGAGCTTTTTTTGCCAGATAACCTTGCCGCTTATGGTGTCCATACAGTAGAGGCCATAGGATCCGAAGTATGCAATGAGATGTTTGCCGTCAGTGACGGGCGAGGCTGAGGCAAGGCTTCCACTGACGTGACCTCCCTCGTGCGGGAATGCTTCAAGGCAGGTAGTTTGCCAAAGGACCTTTCCCGAAGTGCGCTGCATGCACATCACGGTAAAACGGTGCTTTTGTGCCACCGCAAGATTGTCGTGGGACCCGGGTGCATTGTCAGTAACCGGCGGCGAAGTTTTTTTACCAAAGGGGATTGCGGTGGTTAGGAAAATCCTGTCTTCCCAGATGACCGGGGTGGAATGTCCGAGGCCGGGAAGTTGCACCTTCCAGGATATATTCTTTTCTTCCGACCATTCTATAGGCGGCTTGGAGTGATCAGGTGCAGTGCCGTTGCCGGAAGTTCCCCGCCAGGTCGGCCAGTTGGAGTCGGCACAGGGTGCTGATGAGATGCCCATGGCAGTCGCTGCAATAAGGCATGCCATGATTGTGGCTGAATGCGCGCAGGTCATGTCATTTTGTGTCACTTTCACGCGAGAAAGGATTAATCCCCGGAAAGTTCAATTGTATATCGCGGCAGTGAAGGATCGGCATCGCGAGCATAAGCATCGATGCCTCCGGCGAGTGCGCGCGTTTCTTTAAGGCCATGGCCGATAAAGAACGCGGTGACATCAAGTGCACGGTCACCAACATGGTCGATGATAACCACCTGGAGGTCGCGTTCCCATGAACCAAAGGCATCCTGCTGGAGTTCCGTGGTAAGTAATTCTGAATCATTTATACTGACTGCCTCGAATTCCTCACGTGAACGGATATCGAGCAACTTCACCTCGGTGTGGCTTTCGAGCATCAGCCTGAGTTGTTCCGGGGTGAGCTGGATGGCGAGATCATGAGCGGCACTTTTTTCAAGGTGCTCGACCACCTCCTCCAGAGGAAGGTTGTCATTGCGCTGGCAAACCTGTGCCAGTGTCTCGCTGTCCGAGAACCCGCAGCTTTGGCAACCGCCTATATGGTATTTCATGAAAAGCGCCCTTCTGGCGCCCGGCATTGATGCCTGGAGCTGGGCCATTGTCATTGTTCCGGGTATGGAGGGATTGGTATTCATCAAAATCAGTTGGGAACTACTAAAAACTCGCATATCATTGTCTGCAAATCTTTGCGATTTACAGGTGAAAGAGGAAAAAGACTATGAGCCCAAGATATACCTGCTGCCAAACCTGATGACGGCAGGCAATCTGGTGTGTGGCTTTTTGGCTATCATCAGCATCAGTAACGCCATTTCCGAAGGCGGTATTGATAATCTTGAGCAATCCAGGGGTTTATTTGAGCGTGCCATCTGGTTTATCCTTGCAGGCTGCCTTTTCGATGTTCTTGATGGCAGGTTGGCCAGGCTAGGTGGAAGTGATAGCCCGTTTGGCAAGGAGTTTGACTCCATTGCGGACATTGTTTCCTTCGGTGTTGCTCCAGCGTTGCTGGTGCAGAGCGTCATCATGAATGAGTTCTCCGGTAGTTTCCCGATCATTGTTGCCTCGGTTTTCCTCGTTTGCGGGGGCATGCGCCTGGCCCGGTTCAACTGTATTGCGACTTACGGCGCTGAGAGCAGCGGCTACTTCAAGGGCTTCCCGATTCCGGCCGCGGCGGGGTTGATCAGTTCCTTGACGTTGTTTGTCCTGTGGATAGCTGACAAAGAACCCGACTTGAGCAGGTTGCGCATCGGTTTCCTCGTGCTGATGCTTTTCCTGTCCTTCCTGATGATAAGTTCTATCCGCTACCCGAGTTTCAAGAACTTGAACTGGAAAACCCACCGGCCTCTGCAGTGGGTGGTTGCAGTGGTTGTCCTGTTGCTGCTTACCCTCTGGTATTATCAATGGATGCCGGCTTTACTTCTGGTGCTGTATGCCGTTTATGGCTTGGTGAGGCCGTTCATTGGAAAGGCCCTGAGGCGGGGCATTGAGGAGGAAATTCTGAGTCCCGAGGAGGATGACCCTGAGATAAGTGGCGAAGTTGGCACGAAAACTGATTCATGAAGGGGGCATGAGGCATTTGTCATATCATGTAGGACCAGGAGATGCCCGCCCACAATAGAAACTCAAACTGTGCCTGATTTTTACCAGCATCGCCTTGTCACCACGCTGCACCAACTGGCAGAGCCCAGCTTTGACCAGCAGCAGGAGCAGTTAAAGAAATTCAGCAGGGAGAAGCCCATCTCGCTCGTCATGCCGGCCCTGTACTCGGAGGTTGAGGGTCCCGCATTACCGGGTATTCTCGACCACCTTGAGAAGGTGGACTTTATAAGCGAGGTGGTGATCTCGATGAACCGGATGAATGCTGACCAGTTCGCCCGGGCCAAGGAGTTCTTTTCGCGATTGCCCCAGAAGCATTTCATTATCTGGAATGATGGTCCCCGCATGGCGGAGATTTACGAGGAGTTAAAGGCGGCTCAGGTCACTGAATATATCCCGGGGAAGGGTTGCAATGTCTGGATGGCATATGGTTTCATCCTAGCCAGGGGAAATGCGGGAATCATCGCCATGCATGATTCGGATATTCTGTCCTATCATCGGGAAATGCTGGCTAGGCTCTGCATGCCGACGGTGCATCCCGCATTGGACTATGATTACTGCAAGAGTTATTACGGCAGGGTCAGCGACCGAATGTATGGCAGGGTCACCCGGCTTTTTGTGATACCGCTTTTACGTTCACTAATTACAGTCTTCGGTAACCTGAGGTTGCTTGATTACCTGGAGGGGTTCCGGTATCCGCTCTCCGGTGAGTTTTCCATTTCAACGGATTTAGCCAGAAGGGTCCGGATGCCCGGTGACTGGGGCCTTGAGGTGGGAATGCTCGTTGAGGTTTACCATAACACCGCCTTAAGGGGTATTTGCCAGGTTGACCTTGGCTCGAATTTCGAACACAAGCACCAGCACCTCGGCCATCAATTTGATGATCCCGAGCCGACTGTCGATAAAGGGTTGATGAAAATGGCCCGTGAGATTGCACTCAGCCTTTTCTCCAGTATTGGCTCGGAAGGCATCGTGATGAATGCCGGTTCATTAAAGGCGCTTCGTCTGACTTATGAAAGGACTGCCAAGGAACTCATCCAGTGTTACCATGATGACTCCACGGTCAACGGCTTGAATTACTTCAGGCACGAGGAGGCGGAAGCTGTTGAGGCGTTCAGTAATGCACTTAATAATGCGATTCATGTTTTTGTGGAGGAGGGTTACGAGGCGAAGCAGATCCCGAACTGGAATCGTGCATTTTCAGCGGTCCCGGACTTGGCCGGCCGGCTCAAGAGCGTTATTGAGGAGGATAACGCTTAGTGTTTAGGGTATTTTTTTCTGGCTGGGTTACAACCCGAGCATTGAACTCGCAATGCTGAAATAGATCAGCAGCCCAAGGACATCGACAATTGTGGTGATTGCCGGGGAAGCGACGACCGCAGGATCGAGCTTGATAGCCCTTGCCAGCATCGGCAGCGCGGCGCCAATAAATGTTGATGCGGTCACCTGCAGAGTGAGGGCAATTCCGACGATGGTGACCAGTTGTGCCAGATCATGGCTGTCTGTCATGGTGGCCAGGGTGTCGCTGTGAATGAAGCTCTTGATGAGTATCCAGCTGCCCAATGCGATGAGGGCTCCCAGGAGAGTTCCTAGGGCGAGGCCGATACGCAATTCCTTCCAGACCACGCGGAAAAATTCTGCAGGAGTGAATTCACCCAGAGACATTGCCCGGATGACCATCGTTGCCGACTGGGCCCCGGTATTGCCACCGGTTGCGACGATCATTGGCATGTAGACAGCAAGAATGAAAACTCTTTCCAGGAGGTTTTCGTAGTGGAAGATGACAAGGCCGGAGAGAATAGCCACGACTGCCAGGAAGAATACCCAGAGGGCTCGCCTCTTGAAGTGGGCGAGAACGGGGGATTTCAGGTAACCCTCATCATCCCTTTCCCCGAATATGGCAGCGGCTTTCTCAAGGTCTTCAGTAGATTCCTCCTCCTGAATTTCGAGTGCATCATCGTGGGTAATGATGCCCAGTAGGCGATTGTCGTTGTCGATGACAGGGAGGGCGATCATGTCGTATTTGACCATCATTTTCAAGGCCTCTTCCTGGTCAGCATGCGCCAGTATTGCCAGTTTTTCATGATCCATGACATCCCTGATTGCTCGACTGCGGGCATTAAAGGTGAGATCGCGCAGCCGAACCTTGCCCAGGATACGGTTTTCCTCGTCGACGACGTAGATCCTCGCCAGGATTTCAGCGTCCTCCTTGGTCGTTTCCAGGGCTTCTATGGCCTGCCTGATGGTCATGTCCTCGCGTAAGCTGGCAAAGGCGGTTGTCATGCGCCCGCCGGCTGAGTCCTCAGGGTATCCGAGAAGGGTTTCTGCTACATCCTTCTTTGCCTCAGAGAGCAGCTCGACATAGGTTTGTTGCTTGTTCTTGTCAGCTTCCTGGATGACATCGGCAACAACATCATCGGGAAGGCTTTCGAGGATTACAGCCTGGTCCTCTTTGTTCAACCCGGCAATAAGGTCTGCGGTTTCCTGTGCAGGCAGAAAACCTGTAATCAGGGAAAGAGCCTCGTTATTGAGGCATTGGGCAAAGCGCAGTTGCTGGGTTTCATTAAGGGCAGTGAAAGCCGCTGCCGCGTCAGCCGGGTGAAGCTCATTGCAGATCGCCTGGAGACGTGACTCGTCTCCGGTGGTAAGTGCATTTTCAATGGCCTCTGGAATTTTCATTTATACTGCGCTGAGAGGGTCAGGGTTCAGGGCTCACTTGGTAAAGAAGACTGGGTGATTTGCAAGTTCGTATATACGCCACAGGATCATGGCACTGAGGCTGAGGTGAGCAGTGCAATAGATGACAGGTAGAATACGCTTGTCCTCATTTTCCCTGATCCTCCTGTAGATGCTCTCTGCCGCCCATATCAGGCTGAATGCGATTGGGACATAAAGTGCGAGCATAAAGCGGTCTCCCTTGCCAATTGGGCTGTACCAACTGAAGAGGAGCAGGTAGCCAACAAGGGTGGTAATGACAAAGGTAACGACAGTCAGCGAGCCCGGAGGATACCGGCCAAGGTTGCTTTTGCGCGGCAACAGGCTGTAAAGCCATATTAAGGCAAGAATTCCGGCAAGAAACATCAGGTGGATACCTCGTGATGGCAGCAGTACACGCCATGGGGCCGGGCCTTCTTTACGGATTTTAGCCCGCTTTGGAAACAGGAATCCCTTGCTTGTTGACTTGATTCCCCCTGTCAGTCGCTGAGTCGCCTGATCGAGGGTGTGGGTTTTAAGGTAGAGGGCCAATGAGGGCTTTTCATTCTCGGGAATATTTTCAAGTTTTTCCCGGGTGTTGTATTTGATCAGGAAGTCGATTCCCTGAGGTTCGAAATTATCAAGCCACATCCAGTAACCGGGGTAGTTGCCAAAAATGTTACCGAACCGTTTATAGGATGAGTTCAATAGTGGTCCCGCTGTCATGAGGAAGGTGAGGATGCAGAGCAGGCTGCCCAGAATATGGGAATTGAGATTCCAGTCTGGAGACGTCCTGTCGTGCTGGTCACTTCTTTTCCTGGAGACCCAGGTGATGAGGAAACGTAGCGTTGAAATGCTTAAGAATGCGACCATCAGCGGCAGGGCGGATGCCTTGGTCAGGTAGGCCAAGCCGGTGAGGATGCCAAAGAGTGCGTGGCGCCACAGGCTGTTTTTCAGCATGGTCATTACGGCGCATATCCAGGCGGCGAGGAAAAGGATGAAGTAGAGCGGTTCAGGCTGGAACCAGACGGCCCTGGGCAGGAAGGCGCCGAGCCCGGCTAGTAGCAGGATGTTGAGCGTTGCCGGAAGGGAAAAATACCTGGATATTAAACCTGCTCCGAGCAGGAGGATGGCGAGGGTAATGCCAAGGTTCCACCACTTGCCGCGGACAAAGAACTCCTCTTCGCCTTGGCCATCGGGATAGATTCGTGCCGCCACCCATGGCCAAAGAGGGTTGACGACTCCATCAGTGTAATGGGGAAACCAGTTCCAGAGGGCCTGGGAGAGACCGGCGGAGAAGTCGGGACTGGCGAATTCCTTGGCCTTGAGGGCAAGGCTTATGTTGTTCTGTTGATCTGAGCGGTTGCGGTCGCCATTGGTCTGATTGATCAGGTGGCGGCCGAGATACAGATAGAGGGCAGTGAATATTATCAGTATGAGAGCGCTGCAGTAAGGCCTGGCAGCAGACCATTTTGATCCACCTGGAGCTCGTGATGAGCTACCGTGGTTGATGGATTCTGGCTGGTCCCCGAGCATGGATTGTCTTCAGCTTGAAATAAAATCGGGTTGGCTGATCAAGGCGGTCTGGCGCTTTACTGCACTTGTCGTGTCAACGTCGGTCTCCTGGCGGAAGGATCACGATTTCCACTCGTCGGTTGATGGATTGAGCCTCACTGGTTCCGGTAGGGTTGATGAGAGGGCGGGTCTCGCCCATGGCCTTGACTTTGATCCTTCTGGATTTTATTGAAAGAGCCTCGGCAAGCCAGTTTTGAACCGAGAGTGCCCGTTGCCTGCTCAGGTTCATGTTGTATTCGCTGGAGCCCGTGGTGTCGGTATGCCCTTCAATGATGAAGACGGCTTCCGGATTTCTCTGGATGAGTAGCCCGAGTTTCATCAGGCTGAGCCTGGCACTTTCCTTCAATTCCTCCTCGTTATAGCCAAAGAGAAGATCCGTTGGCATCAGGATTGGCTTGGTGGCATCCAGAATGGGACCCACCCGGTTGAGAAGTTCATCAAGGTCACTGAATCCCTGGCTTACACCGTTGCCGGTTTTGGAGAGTTTTGCGAGGGTGTCATTGTAGGATTTCAGCAACTCCTCTTCTGAAAGTAGTTCATCCTCGGAAACGCCGTTCTTGATGACCAGTTGTTCCGGTGATGCCGCGGGGACCTTTTCCAGCATCAGCTTGGTGATGCGATCGAGTTCTCTTACCAGTTGGCCGGAGTCTTGCCCGAGAATTGACGCAACATCGTCAGGTCCCCTGGTGCCTCCGCTGCCCGGTAGCGGAGGTAAGTCCTCACCCGGCTTGAGTCGGATTTCCACATTGGGCAATTCCTTCTGCAACTCGTAGGGGTCTTCAACCTGCTGGATGATGTCCTGTGGATTGGTCTGGGAAATCGCCGCTTTATCCGCCTCGTCCGTGGATTCCGGTTCCCGGCCCTTGATTTCCTCATTGATGACTTTCTGCACCTTGAGATCCTTGAGGCTTTCGATTGCTGAGCGCGTCGGGGATTGTTCCCCTGGCATCACTACCTGCTGAAACCAGATATAGAGCCCGACATGGACACTTGCGGAGAGTATCAGCGCGATGACCATCCAGGGCTTGATCCATGACTGGGCATCGGAAGGAGAGGAACTCCAGTCATATCGGGATTCGATAGCCATCTTCTTGGGATCTCACGTTCCTTTCTGGGAGTCATTAAGTCAAGTAAGCCCAAATATCCGCATAACATGACAGCGGCGCTTGATTTTCCGGACAATTCCCCGACCATATCGACCCCGTTGGTCCCAAGGGGTTGCAAGTACAATAATGAATTCACCAGTGATAGTATTGACCCATGGCTACTGATTCTGAGCGTAACGAGCGGATGGAGAAGATTGTCAGCCTGTGTAAGCGGCGTGGCTTTATTTTCCAGTCCGCCGAAATATATGGCGGGCTCAATGGTTGCTGGGATTACGGACCGCTTGGGACAGAGGTTAAGCGAAACCTGAAGGATTACTGGTGGCGGAAGAATGTCATTGAGAGGGATGATATCGTTGGCCTCGACGGCTCAATCCTAACCCACCAGGAAGTCCTTAAGGCTTCCGGGCATGTCGGGGGATTTTCAGATCCCATGTGCGATTGCCTGCTTTCAAGGGCTCGCCTCAGGGCGGACCAGGTGCCGGAGCAGTCCGGAACTGCCGTCTGGTATTCGGGTGCCAGGCACGAGGGCAGCGGATGGTCAGTGGACACCGGGTTTGCGGTGCTGGTGCCCTCCGGAAAGGACCCGGACTCGGCAAGGAAGACGGCACGACAGTTTTACGGGGAAAGGTTGCCGGACAAGAAGGTGTCGCCAAAGGAGCTTGAGTTGATTGAGGAGAAACGTGAGGAGCTTGAGGCAACCGCCCGGTTCAATCCTGCCAACGGCGCACTGCTGACTGAGCCGCGTGAATTCAACCTGATGTTTCAGACCAGTGTCGGGGCTTCCAGTGGCGAGGGCTCAATTGCTTACCTGAGGCCCGAGACGGCGCAGTCCATTTTTGTGCAGTTCAAGAATGTCCTGGAGACTTCACGGCAGAAGCTCCCGTTCGGGATTGCGCAGATTGGCAAGGCGTTCCGCAACGAGATCAATCCCCGCAATTTCACATTTCGCTCGCGTGAGTTTGAGCAGATGGAAATTGAGTTCTTCTGTCGCGGTGAGGATGGCTTGCGCCTGACAGATGAATGGCTTGAGCGCCGGTTGGCATTTTATGAGGAGATAGGGATTCCAAGGGAGAAACTGCATATCCTTGATGTTCCTGATGGTGAACGCGCGCATTACTCGAGTAAGACCTATGACATTGAATATGATTTTCCCTTCGGTATCCAGGAGCTTGAGGGGGTTGCTTATCGCACAGATTACGACCTGAGAAAGCACGGTGAGGCCAGTGGCAAGGCCATTGAATATTTCGACGAGCAGGCCAAGGAGAAATTCGTTCCGCATGTTGTTGAGCCCAGTGCCGGTTGTGACCGCACTGTTCTTGCCCTGATTTGTGAGGCATATGACGAGGAGACTGTGACCAACGAGAAGGGCAAGGAGGAGACGCGCACCGTGATGCGCTTTGACCCGAAGATCGCACCGGTCAAGTGCGGTGTATTTCCCTTGCTCAAGAACAAGCCGGAGCTCGTGGACAAGGCAAAGCAAGTCAAGGCACTGCTGTCCCCGCTGATGAATGTCTTTTATGATGAGACAGCCGCAGTGGGGCGCCGTTATCGCCGACAGGACGAGATCGGCACCCCGTTCTGTGCGACAATCGACTTTGATACCATCGGCGAGAATGGTCCCGAGCTTGTCGACACGGTGACCGTGCGAGAGCGCGACTCCATGGAGCAGGAACGGGTCAAGATTGACCAGTTGCCGGCCTATATTGGGGCAAAGCTTGTATAAGCGGGGCTAATGGCCGGCGATTTGTTCCTTGAGCGGATTGTGGAGCAGGCTAGATTGAAGGTTCAGCGGAGTCGTTCCGGTGAGAGATAAACCATTACAGACAAACAAAACAATGAGACTTTTTAACGTGATTTCCGCCGGTGTTATTTCCGGCATCCTTGCCTTCAGCGCGAAGGCGGAAGACAAGGTCCAGCTAGAGGGTGCCGAGGTCGGCAAGTGGACAATGGACTACGAGGCAGCTGTTGAACTGGCGGCGGAGAAAAAACTGCCAATGATGCTCAACTTCACCGGCTCGGACTGGTGTGGTTGGTGCAAGTTGATGGACAAGGGGGTCTTTGCCCAGGATGAGTGGAAAAAGTATGCCGCCAAGAATGTGCTGCTGGTGACACTGGACTTTCCGAAGGATAAGAACATCGTGCCTGAAAAATATGTCAGCCAGAACAATGAGCTGAAGAAGCAGTTCGGTGTTCGCGGTTACCCGACTTATGTCGTCCTGGACAGCGACGGGAAAAGCAAGCTTGGCCAGCTCGGCGCGGGACGTGACAAGACGCCGGCTTCCTTTATTGAGGAGTTCAAGGGAGTTGTTCGCATGAGTGCCGCCGGTATTGAGGCCTACATCAAGGCCAACCCTGACAAGGCTGAGGCTTATAAGGCGGCCATCAAGGAGAGCAAGGACGCGAAGGATGCGCTCAATAAATGGATTGCGACCGGGCCGCAACGCAATGAGGAAAACAACAAGAAGTTCGCCGCTTTTCAGGAGCGGATAAAGGCGGCTGCCGGGAAGCTGAACGATTTCGAGTAAGTCATTGCCGGTACTGCGCCTGCAGTTGAGAAAATTAATCACACGAAGCGGCCCTCTTTCTGAGGGTCGCTTTTTTTTACGACAGGGGATGCGTCCTTATCAACCTGTCAGGAACTGCTCTTGGCCGGGGCAATGTCCAATAGTAGCAACTTGTTGCCGCGCTTGATGCCGGCGGAGTATTTTTTCCCGGCTTCAAGTTTGTTCAACACGTTTCGGAGCCCGTTGACATCATTGGTTTTCTTGCTGTCAATCAGCTCGATGATGTCACCCTTGCTGATCCCGGCCTTCTGGGCGGGAGAGTCGGGTAAAACCTCAAGCACCTTCACTCCACCCTTGCCGGGGACGTTTTCAAGACGGACGCCGATGACAAGTTTCGTTCGTTGCTGCTCGCCCCGGGGTGGTGCCTTGAGGTAAGTTGGGGGCGAATCCAGATTAGCAACGGTTGTGGTGAGTGCCTTCAGGTAGTGTGATATCCTGCTCAGGCCATCGAAGTCGATTTTGTCAGCCGTGTCATCCGGCGTGTGGTATTCATCATGCAGGCCGGTGAAAAGTGCGATCACGGGAACTCCGGCCGAGTAGAAGGATGTCGAGTCCGTCGGCAGGTTGGGATTCGGGCTAATTTTTATTTTCAGCTCCTTGCCCAAGGAATCAATAATACCCTTCCAGTCCTTGCTGGACCCGGTAGCCATCACGTTGAGGGGGGTTTTCCCGAGCCTGCCTACCATGTCCATGTTCAGGTAGGCGGCGGTTTTGGGGTAGAGATCGCCGTTCTTTCCGGCCTTTGCCACGTAATGCTTTGAGCCAAAGAGTCCCATCTCCTCACCGGACCAGCCGGCAAAGACCAGGTCACGCTTCAGGGTGATGTCCCCGTTGCGTTTCTTGTCGGCAAAGAACTGTGCGATTTCCATGATCGCAGCGACCCCGGAGGCATTGTCATCGGCGCCCGGATGCAGTTGCTCGGAGCGATCACCACTGGCCCGTGACGAACCACGCTTGCCGTATCCGAGGTGATCGATGTGTGCCCCGATGACGACTTTTTCTTCAGACGGTTGGTCACCGACCTGCAGGAGGCCGATCACGTTGCGTCCCTGTTCAGTCGCCTTTTGCAGGCCGATTTCGGCACTGATACGACAGTCCAACGGGAACCCGGAAGTGTTTTCTGAGGAATGGTATTTGTTGAAAAGCTTCTTGAAATCATCACCGTCTTCAGTGCCGGCAAGCAGCGCCGAGGCAAGTTTATCGGATATGCAGATTGCCGGAAGAATTTCACCACTTGTGCCGACATTCTTTGAGGGAGGGATAACCTCAAGGCCGACTGCGGGGTTTGGGCCCTTGATGAAGATGATGCCAAGGGCACCGAGCTTCTTGGCATTCCTTGCCTTGTCGACGAGTGGCCCAAAGCGTTGCAGTTTCTTTTTCCCCTTGGGAGATCCGCGGAAGACGATGGCCCAGCGGCCCTTGATATCAATTCCCTCAAAGGAATCATATCCATCCGTCTTGATGCCGAAACCGCAGAATGCGGCTGGTGACGGTTTGATCTTGCCCTGGGGGCTGAAACCCAGCGGTTGGTAGTCGGTGCCGGGTTTCCGGGTGTGTGTCTTTTGAGAGGGTTTTGTTCCCTGGATTTCGAGGAAGTTTTTTCCGGAGAGTTTCTTGCCGGAGGAGAAGGGGAAATACTGGTAATAATTACCGTTGTCGCCTGCGGGTGAAAGTCCGAGTTTTTGGAAGAAGCTGGCAAGGAAGGCTGTCGCCATGCGACCACCGCGATCAGCGGTGCCCCGGCCCTCATACTCAAGGGATGCAAGCCGGTTGACGTATTGCCTTAGATCCCTGGTGGATATTTCCGCACTGCTGCTGTTAACGGCGGATTTTCCATGTTCCTGGGCATCGGATTCCGCGGCTTTAAAGTCCGCGGCAGGAGCATGGCCCGTTCCGGTGAGAATTAAGAAGGCAAACAAGGGCAGTGACTTTAAATGGAGCATAGGGTGGATAGATCGGGGTTTTACTGTAGACCAGAGCCTTAATCAGGCGGGGGGGTAAATTGCAACGAGGCGGGGAAAAATCCAGCTTCTCTTTTACAAGGGGCCAAGTGAATGATAGCTGGTTGACCTTTAATGGTGATAACAACCAAAGGTAGGCAGGAGGTTTTGTGAAGTGGCGATTGATTGTTGTCGGCAAGCCCTCCCTTGCATATGCGAAGGCCGGGGTTGAGGAATACCTGAAGAGGTTGCGTCGCTACGTGCCTGTGGAGATGTTGAGTGTTAAAAGTGGCTCCAGGGAGGAGGAGGGAAGTCGGTTGCTCTCAGCCAGTGAAGGCTGCTACCGGCTGGTATTTGATGAGCGGGGTGAACTTCTGCATACCCGGGAGCTGGCCAATGTGGTGACTGACCTTGAGATGGATGGCGGGATCAAGTCGGTGGCGGTAATGATCGGCGGAGCTGAAGGGCACGGCGATGAACTTCGCAAGTCAGCTGACCGGCTAATTTCATTCGGCCGCCTGACATTGCAACACGAGCTGGCGCTGGTTGCCGCCACAGAGCAGATTTACCGTGTCTATAGCCTCAAGCGCGGTGAACCTTATCACCGTTGAGGGCGGTGCTAGATTTTTAGCAGGCGGCCACTGGCCTGGTCCCTGAGGAAGCTGGAGGCAGCATCAAGAATAGTATCCCTGCCGGCACGGTATGGCAGGGGATAGGGAACCTTGATATCAGGAACTGCACCTTGTCCCTCAAGCCTCTTGCCGAATGTAAAGGGGCGGATAACGGCATCACCGAGGCTGACCGGGAGCATCAATTGAGCTCCTCCGGACAGGTCGATGAAACGAGCGGGCAATACGGCTCCGGCGGTGGTTTCACCGATCAGCGTGATATGGCGGTATTTTTGCAGGCGGTAGGCCAGCATTTCCTTCGCACTACGTGCTTCGCGGTCGATTAATAGGGCAATCGGACGCTTTTCCCTGGCGAGGATGCGCGCAATTCTTGAGATTACATTCACCTGGCCACCGCGTCCGCGAAGGTCAATGGCAAGGGCCTTGGCTTCCTTGAATTCCTTGCGCAGGGCTTCCTGGACCAGTCCGGGTAATTCACCGGACATGACATTCCAGAGGTGCAGGTAACCGATCGGGAACTCTCCCTCAGCATCTATGACGCGAATGCTGCCCTGTAGTGAGGTAACGGCATCAAGGGGCTTCCGTGCGCTGATTGTCAATGTCCTTGCCTTTGCGTTGGCTTTTCTCCGGTAGGCGATACTTACCTCCTCGTTGCGGTCCACCTGTATCGTGTGGATGTTTCTGTGTGCCTCGTAACCGGCCAGTGTGCGTCGCGGAGAATTTTCAAAGGCAATATTGTTCACGGAAATGATCTCATCGCCATCCTTGAGACCGGCTTCCCGAACCGGGGAGCCGAACATCATGGAGCGGACGAAATAACGTTCACCGTCAGCGTAAGCGCTCTTCTGAATATTGATTCCGAGGTGGAAATGGTCCCCCTTGCCGAAGAGGTTATCTTTTACCCACGGGGTGATCACTGCCGTATGGGAGAGGTTGAAGCCGTCAATGACGGTGTTCATGGCCTCATAGGCCCGTTCGCGGGTTTGCGTTTTTCTCACGCTGTCGACCAGTGTTTCCTCTAGTTGCCCGAGGTCGGCTCTTTTCAGGCGGCGAAACATCCGGTGCCCGGTGATGTGCCGGGCAATTTCCCGTGCGGTTACCACGATAGTGGCATCAGGCGTGATCTCCAGGTCCAGCTCGGAGCCGTCCCGTAATACGCGTATGGCGGCCCTTTCCGGGGTATTATTTTTCAGGAAAGTGACAAAGTCCTGCTGACTCTCGTTAAACCTCCACGCGCCGAGGCGGGTAATGATGTCGTTTTCCTCTAATCCCGCCCGTGATGCTGCGCCATCCTCAAGGATGTTATCGAGGCGGATGCCCTCACCTACCTCGCTGATCCTCACCCCGAGGTAGCAGCCGGAATGTGTGGGATTGAAACGAGACTCCTCCTTACCAGCGGCCAGCGTGGCCGAGGCCGCGAGTGCGATGAGGATGATCCTCATGCAGTCTTTTTCGCAGCGGCTTTATTTTTTTTCTCCTTGGGCTTTTTAGGGGCTCGCTTTACCGGCCTGGTATCTTCGGGAACCTTGTAGAGCTTGCGCAGGCGGGTCAGTTCCTTTTTCAACTTGGCCTCGGTATCACTGTAGGAGGGCTTGCCGTAGACACTGCTTAATTCATTAGGGTCTTTTTCCAGGTCGAAGAGTTCCCATTGCTCGAGGTTGTAGAAATGAATGAGCTTATACTTGTCGGTACGCACCCCGTAATGACGTCTTACGCTGTGGGCTCCGGGAAATTCGTAATAGTGGTAATACATGCTCTTGCGCCAGTCCTTTGGAGTGTTTCCACTGAGGACCGGAACAAGTGAGTGACCCTGCATGGGCTCAGGGATTTCCTTGACCCCGGCGATATCGAGAAAAGTCTGGGCGAAATCCAGGTTGGAGACAAAGTCCCGGTTGACGCTTCCCGGCTTGATAACGCCAGGCCAGCGCGCGACGAGAGGGGTCTTGAAGCTTTCCTCATACATCCAGCGCTTGTCATACCAGCCGTGTTCACCGAGATACCAGCCCTGGTCGGAGGAGTAGATCACAATGGTGTCTTCCGCCAGCTTGCTTTCATCAAGATACTTGAGCAAGCGGCCGATGTTGTCATCAACGCTGGCAACGCAGCGCAGGTAATCTTTCACGTAGCGCTGGTATTGCCACTTGATGAGGTCTTTCCCCTCAAGCTTGGCTTCTTTGAACTTTTTATTCTTGGGCGCGTAGGCGGCATTCCAGATCTCTAGCTGTTTACTGGTCAGTCCGCGGGGCTGGTTAAGCTTGAGGTCATTGGCTGACAGGTGCCTTGCAATGGTCATTGCCTGCGTGGACGCGGCGGCCGTTCTCCCCTTGTAGTCATCCCAGAAGGTTTCCGGGTAGGGCATTTCAACATCATTATACGTCTCAAGGTGATCGGGGCCGGGTTGCCAGTTGCGATGAGGCGCCTTGTGCTGGCACATCAGCATGAAAGGCTTGTCATCATCACGATCATTCTTCAGCCAATCCAAGGTGAGGTCGGTAATGATGTCCGTGGTGTAGCCCTCGATTTTCTTGGTGCCGGCCGGGCTCTTCATTGGCGGGTTGTAGTATGGGCCCTGCCCAAGCAATACCTGCCATTTGTCAAAACCGGTGGGATCACTCCTCAGGTGCCACTTGCCGAAGATAGCTGTTTGGTAACCGTTTTTCTGCAGCAGTTTCGGGAAAGTCTGCTGGCCTCCGTTGAAGCTGTTGCCATTGGTCATGAAGCCATTGATGTGACTGTGTTTCCCGGTCAGGATCACTGCGCGACTTGGGCCACAGATCGAGTTGGTGACAAAGCAATTCTCAAAGCGCATCCCCTCACTGGCAATGCGGTCGATGTTGGGTGTCTTGTTGCGGTTGGAACCGTAGGCACTGATGGCCTGGTAACCGTGGTCATCAGTGAAGATAAAGAGGATGTTCGGGCTCTTGGCCTGTGCGGTGAGGGCAAGGGCCAAGGTGAGTAAGGAAAGGATCTTTTTCATGAATTGCGTTGAGTGGAATCTATGGTGGCAGATAAGAGGGTCTCTCTTTCGCCTGCCATCCTAGCGTTATAGAGGGGCAAATGCCATGCTTTTGATATTGTCTTTGAAGGCTTGACGGAGGGCCCGGAAAGAGTCCTGAAAGTCAAGGTTTCCGAATTGTTATTTTCACTTTGGCTATGGCGGGTTTTTCGTTAGCGTTAAGCCGTGTTGTTATTCCGTTACTTTCAGCTTGTGACCGTCATCGGGCTCGTCTCGCTTTCTGCTCCTGATGCTCTCAGTCAGGTGAATGCTCCGACCAAGCCTCCCAAGGACCTCAAGCCGATCAAGGTGTCCGAGGAAGAATACAAGCTGGGCAAGCTTTCCTTCAATCCAAAGACCCGTGCAATATGGTTTCCCTGCCGGGTTAACCAGAACGAGGTGGTCCTTGAGTTTGCCATCTGTGATGAGTTTCGCGGCAAGCTGCATGAAAGCCTGCTTTCCACCAAGGTCACGCCCTTCGAGATCCAGATTGCGATGAAACTTTTGCGTTGGGAACCTTCCGGGCGGGATATTTACCGGAAGTTCAATGAGCAAGGCAGGCCGATTGGTGTATTGAAGGATGACGGCAAGGGGCGCATGGCGATTCTCATCCGGCACAAGGGCAAGGACGGCAAGGAGGTGACCGAACCCCTTGGCAACTGGGTGCATAACGCGACGACCAAGAAGGTGGTCGGGCCGGGAAGCTGGACCTATACCGGCTCTAAAGTGGTGGATGGTTATTTTCTTGCCGCCGAGGACGGTGCCATTGCCGCCGTTTATCGCTATGAGGGTTCATTGTGCAACACCTTCAATCCCGGCAGCGATGATGACGAACTGTGGTTTCCGGTTGCGGAGAAGGTTCCGCCAATCGATACTGTCGTTACTGTTATTCTTAAACCTTTGCCTGACGTGGAAATACCTGCCGAGCGGCGGCTGGAGAACCCGACCGGGAAGACAACGAAGAGTAAGAAGTAAAAACCATTAAGAATTTGTTAAGCCCTTCAGTGAAATGAAAACTATCTCAGTTATACTTACCTCCGGAATTTTTCTCACCGGCTTTGCCTGCGCGCAGGATGCGGCTACCAGGTTGCGCAATGAGTCCATCAAGAGGGAGGTAGAGCATGCCGTCTCCAGGAGTGTTGAGTTTCTTGTCAAGCAGCAGAAGGAGGACGGTCGCTGGGGTGAGGAAAACTACCCGGCACTTACTGGATTGGTTCTGCAGGCGATGCTGGGTGATCCTTCTCGTGAAGGTATCGCCCTGCCTGATCATGTGGAAAAGGGGCTTGATTATATCCGTTCCAAGGTGCGGCTCGACGGCGGAATCTACGGCAAGGGATTGGGTTCCTATAATACCTCAATTTGCATGATGGCCTTGCTTGCCGCCGGGCAGGAAGAGGACAAGAAAATCATTATCAATGCCCGCAAGTTTTTGGTTAACCAGCAGTCGGATTTTGACCGCAAGGGCGAGACCGACAATGTCTTCGATGGTGGAGTCGGTTATGGTTCCAGTTATTCCCATCCAGATCTCTCTAATACTTATCACGCCCTTGAGGCGCTTCACTATACGCGTGACCTTGTCAAGGAAGCCCCGGACAAGGCTTTTGATCTTGACTGGGAGGCAGCAATCAATTTTGTCGCCAATTGTCAGCAGCGTCCTTCCTCCAATAAGGCGGAATGGGTGAGCAAGGATGCCAAGGACCAGGGTGGCTTTGTTTATTTTCCCGGAAAAAGTATGTCCACTGAGGAGACGGCAGACGGCAAGATTGCCCTGCGTTCCTATGGCAGCATGAGCTATGCCGGTCTGCTGAGTTTTGTCTATGCCAAGATGGAAAAGGATGACCCGCGATTAACTGCGGTGTTTAACTGGCTGAAGAAGAACTACAGTGTTGACCAGAACCCGGGCATGGGTGAGCAGGGTCTTTTTTATTATTACAATACGATGTCCAAGGCTCTTAACATCCTTGAGGTGGAAGCCCTTGAACTTGCTGATGGAAGCAAGGTTAACTGGCGGGAGGATCTCACCAAGAAGCTCTTTAACCTACAGAAACCCGATGGTTCCTGGATGAATGAGAACGGCCGCTGGTGGGAGAAAGACCCGGTATTGACCAGTTGTTATGCCCTGCTTTGCCTGGAGCGTATGCATGCCGGGCTTTAGCGGGTGGCAGGGTTTTTGACAGGGGTCAGCCCCACTGCCCCGATGGAGGGGGACTAGTTCCTTGCTTGTTGCTCTGCATCAACAACTGAGCAAATGCTGTATATCGAGGTGAATTACCTTGATAGGGCGGGGTGTGATTTCGTAATGTTATACCTATGAAATTTCTCTTTTATGTTTTGGGCCTGAGCTGGGTGTTCGCCAGCTTGCTTGTTGCGGATACTTATATTTC
>Ga0315316_10000845_pt1 | contig 20817 bp, 19 predicted proteins | sample M160m3416metaG_FD_203702 | JGI IMG/M metagenome (GOLD analysis project Ga0315316, IMG submission 203702) | Ammonia-oxidizing marine archaeal communities from Monterey Bay, California, United States - M1 60m 3416 | ecosystem: Environmental > Aquatic > Marine > Intertidal zone | place: USA... | reverse complement strand
TATTTTCTCCTTTGACAATTTTTTTATTCAAATCCTGCCATAAGTTCATCGAGACAAGAGTCTCTTTAGATGCTATTCCATAAGGAGCAATTTTAGGATTAGCTATAGCTAAAAATTGAAAATCTCTATCAGAGAGAACCTGTCCACCTGGGTCAACAAATCCATCTCTAGGACTCCATAAAACGAGCCTTCCTAATGCATAAGTAAATCTTGATTGATCTCTAGTAAATCTCTGCTCTTCGAGCAATACTGGTCTTAATTTATCGGCTGAAAAAAACAGATCAAATGGCGCACCATTAATAATTTGAGCATAATGTTTACCTGAAGAACCTGGAATAAGAACTATCTTATTTACTTTGCTAGTTTCCACATTTTCCAACTTAAACTGGACAATAATTTCCTTCATTGTGGGATAAAAATTGCTGGCAACTGCAATTCTAATTTCACTGGCCAAAGATTGAGTGGCAAAAAGAAATTGGCAGGTAATAATCAAAGCGAAGAACTTTACCTTTGCATTCCAGATATCTATTTTTGACATATTAATACCACTAGCACATTTATGACTAATCTCAGCAGTTTGGTAAATATATTCTATAGTGAATTAGTGAACTATTTGTTATAATTGTGGCTACTCAAAGCTGCATAATTAAATACAATTATGTTAATATGCTAATCATTGATAAGAATGCAAAGAATTAAAGGAAAATAATGTCAAAAAATCATTTTTTATTAGCTTTTTTATGTTCTTTTTGTTTTACATTAAATGCCTCAGCTGACTACATCGATGGTCAGAGAGCTTATGCTAGTGGAGACTATGAAGCCGCTATACTTGAATGGACTCAAGTTGCACAAGACGGAAACGCAAGGGCTCAATATAATCTCGGCTGGATGCATGCAAACGGAAGAGGGATAGCACAGGACTTCCAGGAAGCCATTAAGTGGTACACAAAATCGGCAGAGCAAGGCAACGTTAATGCTCAATATAACTTGGGCAATCTGTATCTTCGAGGGCAAGGCGCCTCACAAAATGACAATCTAGCATTCAGCTGGTTTATTAAGGCAGCTGAACAGGGTGATGCACCTGCTCAATATAATCTAGGAAGAATGTATCTTCTTGGAAAAGGTGGTGATAAGAATTTTTTAGAGGCCAGGTTTTGGATAAAGCAAGCTCTAGAAAATAATGATCAATACATTGGAGCACTTGCACAACAAGTTTGGGATGATTATAAACTTGGCACCTATTAGGAATCTTTATATCTAGTTCATTCTAACTATATATTTATCGAAACCAAGGAGCAGGTTTCAATACTTGTCTTTTCTGCCTCTACAATAGCCACTGTTTCTGCAGCTTGTCTTAATAAATCAAGATTTGTTGCTTTTCCTGACAAAATTTCTTCAATAAACGTGCGAATCTCAAATTCGTATCCCATGCCTTCTTTTAAGTGGATAGATTCTGGTTCACATCCATTTCTAAATAGTTTAAGAGTCTCATCCTCATCTAAAAGATAACTAAGAGTTCCACTCTCAAAATTAGCAGTATACGACATATTAAAGCCATAACCCTCCTGCATAGTCCATGAGCCCTCTGAGCTAACTAGCGGTGATGAATCTGATTGATTAAAAATATAATGAGTAACAATATGATCAATTCCTCCACTTGGACCTTTATACCCCTGACTAAAAACAGCCTCTGGCATGCCTAAACAGTAATTAACAAAATCAGTATCATGGACATGTAGATCGAGAAGTGCCCCGCCACACTGATTATGGTCTGAGTAAAAAGCGCCACCAGGAAAACTTGTTTGCCTCTTAAAATTCAGTGATAAACAGTTGCCATACGCATTTGACTCTATAGCCTCCTTAAGATAAACCCAGGCAGGCCAGTATCTCAGGCACATTGCGGACATAACATAGGTATTCGCTTGTTCAGCCAACTTAATGATCTCTTTAGCTTCATCATAGTTTCTTGCTAAAGGCTTTTCAACCAAAACATGTTTGCCTTTGGCTAGTGCCGCCTCCACAAAAATGAAATGCAGATCAGTTCCAACGCAAATATCCACTATATCAATTTCTGGATCATCAATAAGAGCCATCCCATCAAGATATTTTTTTGCATTCATTCCGGTAACTCCTCCCTCAGCTTGGCCACTGATATTTCCCTCAGCCTTAGAAGAGCCATCAAGTCTACTTTGAATTGAATCTGCTACTGCAGTAACCTCAACCTCCTTTATTTTTGAGTAGATGTCCAGATGCGTATTGCCCATGCTGCCAAGCCCAATAATTCCAACCTTTAGTTTATTAGTCATGTCATTTAACTGTCTATTTGAAATTGAATAGCTGATCCATTGCTGCTGATGTACGAGACAAAATTGTCTCATCCCACGGAAGCATTTCAGCAATAATAGTGCTTTTATACTGGATAGCATCTAAAGCTGCTATTGTGTCTTTCCAAGGGACATCTCCTGCGCCGATATCACAAAAACTAAAACTACCTGTCCAATCAAAGTTTTCCTGGAAATCTTTAATTTGAACTCTTTTGATTCTGGAATTTAATAGCTCAATCCAGTGAGGGGGATGTTGCTGATAGCCAATCAAATTTCCAATATCCAGATAGACACCCAGTCTGTTTGAATCAAATGAGTCTACAAAATCCCTGAGCTCAATGGGTGAGTAAAAAAAACCATTCCATACATTTTCCATACACAAATCAACATTTAAATCCTCTGCTATGGGAAGCATTTGATTGATTGCCTCTCTAAGCCGATCTAAAGCTCTGTCATATCGAACTATTTCTGGAGAAATTGGACTTTTGACAACTCCTGGGACAAAAAGCAGGGCTTTGCAGTCAAGATGGCTTGCTACTTTTATAGCATCCTGGTGAAGGCTTATTGAGTGTTTTCTTATCGACTCATCATCACTCGTTGGACTAACGCCCCAGCTCATTCCAGTTGCAATACTGTCTACAAAAATCCCAGAATCATCTATTTTCTTTCGGATAGTACTGCATTCCATTTTTGAGGTATTTGTATTAACAACACCCTCACTTGAAACAGACAATTCAAGAGCATCGAAACCAGAAGATTTAGTTTGAGTTAAAGCAGAATCTATAGACTCAGTATTTGAAAGACCATTCTCAAAAGAGAGATAACTTATACCTTTAATCACAACTTGCTCCTTTAATAAAATGAATCGAGCTCTTTCCAGGTATTTGTCATGTCGACAATCTGTCCAGTCTTCATACTCTCATCAATAGCCATAGCTACAAGCCCTGCTGTTATTGCCTCCTTTGGCCCCACTGGTAATGAATTTATATCGCCTCTAAGAAAACTCACAATGTCTTCACTCATAAGTTTATCGGCTCCGTAGTGAGCAGGATAATTTCCTGTCTCTGATGATACTGGAACACTAAAGTCATGATCCTCAAGACATTCTCCTGTTCTGGCATCTGAAATTTTTAGACCACCTCTTCCAAAGTCTCCCTCAGCCATACCTCTTGAACCAATAATACAAAAACGTCTTTGCTCATCGGGCACATTAATGCTCGTATGGAAAGAGAAAGTTACATGATTAGGGTATTCAATTAAAGCATTTTGATGATCAATAATATCAGCATTACTTGTGAATGGATTATCAACATTTTCCCAAAAGGAAGCTTTTTTTTGATAAACATCATCATGTTCGTTACCGTTTGGCTGCTCTGAAGGTATAAAATTATTTCTTCCTCCAAAACTGACAACTCTCTCAGGTCTCTCACCAACAATACCATTATAAAGATCGATATCATGACAACATTTTTCAAGCATAAATCCGCCTGAGTATTTCTCTAACCTTCGCCAATCTCTCATAAAAAATGAGCCATGATAGGGTGCTATATGTTCATTAGCCTCAAGAGAAGTTATCTTGCCCAAAGTTCCGGCATCAATGACCCTTCTCATTTCCTTCATATGAACTGAATAACGCAAAACAAGCCCAACAATTAGTTGATTTTCACCGTATTTTTTAATTAATTTGGCAAGAGCAAAGCTATCTTCCTTAGTTGTGACGATAGGTTTTTCTGAAAAGACTTTCAAGCCTGCTTCTAGCCCCAGACGAATATGTTCTAGATGAAGATGATTTGGAGAGGCCACCCATAGAAGATCAAGATTACTCTCATTAATCATCTGACCAAGACTCTGGTAATGGGTTAAAGAATTGGAACTCTTCTCAATAATTGATAAGCCACATGGATCAGGATCTACATAACCAACCAGTTCCATTTCTGGCATATCTTCCATAATCATTTTAAGAACATTTCCAGCTCTTAAGCCAAGCCCAACAATACCTGTTCTCATGATTAATCTCCTATACTATAACCTTTGTAAAGCCTGACCTGATGAATTGAATGCATGGCATTTCATAGGATCTATCTTTAGATGAATATTATCGCCTGGTTTTATAACTGAGTCGCTTGGAAGGACAGCGCAGAAATTATTACTCTCTAATACCGAGCCATATAGGATAACCGTAGCACCAATATGCTCAACAACGTCAACTCTCATCGGTACGCCTCCCTTCTCAGAAACCTCTAGATCTTCGGGTCGAATACCTATCTCAATATCATCACCTTGTTTAATATCTTCAGTAATAAAGGCCATACCCATTTCTGTGTTTCCGATATTGGCATTTAACTGACCCTTTTTAATCGATGTAACTTCAGACTTTAGGAAATTCATGTTGGGATGTCCAATAAAACCAGCAACAAATTTGGTTTTAGGATTATGATACAAATCCATTGGAGATCCAACTTGTTCAATAACCCCATCATGCAAAACAACAATCTTATCAGCCATAGTCATCGCTTCAATCTGATCATGTGTGACATAAATCATTGTTGAGTTTAAATTTTGATGAAGTTTAGCAAGTTCAACCCTCATATCGCCTCGAAGAGCAGCATCTAGATTTGACAAGGGTTCATCAAAAAGAAAAACTTTAGGATCTCTAACAATCGAGCGTCCGATTGCTACTCTTTGGCGCTGACCTCCAGAAAGCTGACCAGGTTTAAAATCTAGACGATCTCTAAGTTGCAAAATATCAGCAGCTTTGAAGACTTTTTCTTCGAGCTCCTTTTCATTAACCTTTGCAACCCTGAGTGGAAAAGCAATATTTTCAAAGACAGAGAGGTGAGGATAAAGTGCATAAGATTGAAACACCATTGAAATTCCTCTTTCAATTGGAGGGGCGTTCGAAACATCTTTATCGTCAATAATAACTTGACCACTAGTTACTTCTTCTAATCCTGAAATAATTCTTAGCAAGGTTGTTTTTCCACATCCTGAAGGCCCTACAAAAACAACAAACTCTTTGTCATCAATCTCAAGATTGATGTCAAATAAAACCTCAGTTTCTCCGAAGCTTTTATAAATATTTTCCAATTTTACTGTAGCCATATTACTTTCCTTAGCTGAAGCATTATTAAATTAAAAAGTTAAATCTTTACGTATCTTTAGATAAAAATAACCATGAAAGCAAGCTGAATTTCAACATACTTTTAAAGTGATTTTTATGTAATTCAGGGGCAATGTAACTTGCCCCTGAAATAGTCAATTATCTGACTTAGTTACCCTCTGCTAAAATTTCAGCAGCTTCTGCAACTAGATCAGCAGCAGATCCATCACCCAAGATCATACCCTGGATTGCGCCGTTAATACCAGCCTGAAGTGCTTTAAAGTCTTCAAACATTGGCTCTGGTCCACCACTACCAATTGGCGCAACAAATGTTTGCCAATAGTCAGTTGTGTAGTAAACATCATCCATCATCTTTTCATATTGCATGATTGGAGTAAGACCCCAGCTCATATCAAGATCATACTGAGCTTCACCTGATGAAAGCATAGAAGCTAATTCCATAGCAAGAGCTTCATTTGCTGAGCCTTTGAAAACTGCAATAGAGTCAGTGATTAATAATGTTCCACTTTCACCACTTGGCCCAGCAGGAATAGGCACTACAATTTCAGCAATGTTATCATTATGCTGTCCAGCACCCCAAGGTCCATTGATATACATTCCAATTTGACCATCGTTATATAACTGAGTCAGTTGAGAACGCTCATAGCCCATTGGTCCTTCTTGAGCAACACCTGCTAACTTTCCATAAAACTCAAGAGTCTCAATAGTCTCTGGACTGTTGAATGTTATTTCACCTGTAGCAGGATCACTTACCGAACCACCATTACTATATAAGTAATTTAAGAACTGGTGCATAGTGTTATCAAAGTCCTTTCCGGTTACACCAACACCTGCAGCAGCAGTATTGTCATTGATTGCTTTAGCCATGTTGTACATGCCTGTCCAAGTCTTTGGAGCCACACATGCCATGCCTGCCTCTTCAACTAAACCACAGTTAATGAATAAAGCTTTCGTTGAGAACGCGTGTGGGAATCCCCAAGTTTTTCCACCGTCTGATACGGTATTAAGAATTCCTGGCTGATACATGCTTTGCTGTTCATCAGAAATATCAACTGGAACAATCAAACCACTACGTGCCAATTGCTTTAGAGTACGTGAGCCCATGTAAGCAAGACCAACAGGATCCCCAGCAGCAGCTAGTGTCATAGATTTGTCTTGGCATGTTCCCCAAGGAACTGCTTCTGCATTAACCGTTACACCTGAGTGTTTCGCTTCAAAAGCAGAAATTACTGCTTGATCAGCTTCACGAATTTCGCCGCCACACATAATCATGTGAACTTCTTCAGCTTGAACTGGCGCAATCAAACCTGCACCCAAAAAAGCTAAAAAGAGCGCTTTTTGTATATTTTTCATTTACTTCTCCTTTTATATTTACAACAAATTACTAGGATTAGAAAACTGTCCTAGTAATACTTTATGTGAGGTTTTTACTCTCACTCCTTTACTGCTCCTGAAGTTAATCCTGCTATAAGATGTTTCTGCATAAACAGGAATATTAACAACACGGGCAGAATCCCAACAAGACTTGCTGCCATCATTTCATTCCAAAGCACGTCTTGATATCCAATAAATTCAAAAATGCCAGCTGGTAATGGCATATAGTCACGATTCTGATTAAATGTAATCGCAAATAAAAATTGCTGCGCATAAGCACCAATAAACATGGCAACGCCAACTACAATTAAACCTGGCACTGCTAGTGGCAATATTACACGGCGCAGTGTGTAAAGTCTAGAGGCCCCATCTACAAATGCTGCCTCTTCTAATTCATAAGGAATTTTTTCTAAAAAAGACTTAAGCAGCCAAATTCCTGTTGGTATCAAAAAGGCAACCCCAGGAATAATCATGGCCCAGTATGTGTTTAACAAGCCATACATTCTTAATAATTTGTATAGTGGAATCAGTAACACAGCGCCTGAGAACATGTTTACTGCCAAAAATAGTGTCAGGCTTAGTGTCTTTCCACGGAAATTAAATCGTGCATATGCGTACGCAGCGGGAACAATAAAACACATGGAGAAAAAAGTCACAGCAGATGATAGAAATACACTATTGAAAATATAACGTGGCAACTGAGGAACCGTAACCCACATATCTCTATAAGCTTGGAAACTCATATTTTCAGAATAGAAACGACTCATAAAATCCATAAAAGTCATCGTTTCACCTAGAGGCACATCTGGCCTACTAAATAAATGTGTCAATGGCCTTAACGATGCAATAAACATTTCTACGAATGGCAGAAGCATAAATAGAATGAATAATGCAAGCGAAAAATAAATTCCTATTTTTTGGAGCAATGTATATTTATCCATCATTTTTGGACCCCTGAATAACCATACCTTTGGTTGAGTCTATTAAGAACTGACAAGTATACGACAGAGAAAACCCCAAGTATTAGAACAACTAAAACTGCTCGAGTTGCACCTGCACCAAACTTGTAACTGAAAATTGCAGTCTTAAAAGTGTCAATAATTAATGTTGTAGTAGCACCGCGAGGGCCACCTTCAGTCAAGATCCAGATGATTTCAAATGAATTAAAGGTCCAAATTGCAGATAAGAGAGCCATTGAAACAATTGTTGGCATAATTTGCGGCAAAGTAATTCTTCTAAAGCGGTACCAACGCGAAGCGCCATCAACATAAGCAGCCTCATAAAGATCTTTAGGAACGCCCTGAATTGCAGCCAAAAAGAATAGTGTTACCATCGGAGTTCCAATCCATACATCTGTGACAATTGCAGAGTAAAAAGCACTTTGCTTATAAGCAAGAAAACTAAATGGACCATTAGTTATACCAACCATCTCTATAAAGTTTGAAATTAAACCAAAATGGCCGTTATATAACCACAGCCATCCAAAGCAACCAATAGCTATTGGCACAATCCAAGGCGGCATAACTAGAGCGCGAAAAATTCCTCGAGCCCTTATATTGCTTGCCAGTAATGATGCTCCAATTAGTCCCAATATCATTTTGAGGCCAACCGATAAAAACATCCAATAAAAGGTTCGCGTGACAATGGATGGAAATTTTCTACCACCGATTGCCTTTTCATAGTTGTCCCATCCGACGTAATCTGCTCCGCTCATTAATGTGCCAAGATTTGAATTAGTAAATGAGAGTCTAAATGTTTCATACAGTGGCCAAACAACAATCCAGAACATGACAAGAGCTGCAGGTGCAATCAGTGCCCAAGCAAAAAGCGTAGTGGTTTGAGCTTTAGTTTTAGGTTTAAGTATTTGCAGCAAATTACTCATTGACCAATGCCTCCTTATTCATTACTGGATCGGACATCATATCAAAATTCTCTGCCTTATAAAAGTCCCAATTAATTTTTTCAAATAAGTCTCTATAACAACTCGATACTAAATGGTTCAATTCGACGCCACTGCGTCTATTGCTTTGACTCGTCCATGCGCTTTCTGACAGGCCTAAAATTCTTGGACACAACATAGATTCCATTTCATAGTCTTCAAGAATTGTTTCACACCATAGATGACCTTGAATACCCTCAATATTCGCTTCAAGCTCTGGCTCATTTTCAGGAACTATTTCCCAATCCACTGAACTTTCAAATGGAATAACAGCCGCCCAATTTGCTCCTCGATCAGCGTAATCTCTGCTTTGGACCATATCAAAATAAACGTGCTCAGCTGGACACAAAACAACTTTGTAGCCTTGTCTTGCTAGGCTAAAACCAGATTCTAGATTCTGCCAAGAAAATAATAACTTATCTGCCTTTTTATCATAGTGTTGCCCATCCTCGGCCTCTTGCCAAGCTGCGGTTTTTTTATTATTGTGTTCAACTCGCTTTGAAAGTTTATTAATAAACCAGGATGCTACATCTTTACTATTTTTGAGATTATGTTTAGTTTTAAGGGCGTCAATTTTAGGAGATTTGCTCCATGCCTCAGGTGCAATCTCATCAGCCCCCAAATGAATATATTCACCTGGAAATACTCTGCAGAGATCATCTATTACGTTTTCTACAATCGAAGAGGTATCTGGCATTGCAGGGTTTAATGTGTTTTCAGAGTAACCCTGGACTGAAACTTCAAAACTTTGATCTTCTGGATCACGCATACTTGGATAGAGTTTAACTAGAGACATATTATGTCCTGGTAAATCAAACTCAGGCATTACCTCTATATAGTTATTTGATGATCTATCGATAATTCTCTTAATCTCTGCCAAGTCATAAGAACTCCCAGACGGGCCTGGTCCAGAGCCAAATACAGGCGGTACTAGCTGACCTTCCCCCCTTATAGAAGTTGAGCTAGCAATATCATACTCATCATCTAATTTAAATCGGAATGCTTCATCATCTGTTCCATGCCAATGAAACTTGTTGAGCTTAAATAGGCTCATTAAATCCAAAAGCTTCAATATACTCTCTACAGAATAAAAGTGCCTAACCGTATCTAAGTGCTGACCCCTCCAACGAAAACGCGGCTTATCAACTATCGTCCCACATGGAACTAATTGATTATAAGTCTGTGCGAGCTGCATTAGAGAGATAAGGCCATAATAAAGACCAGTTTCATCACCCGCTGAAATTTCAACGACATCACTTGTGATGGTAATTTGATATGAGGATTCTTCAAGAGAATCAAGGTGTTTAAACTTTATTGAGGTGGTTGCTTCTTTATTCTCATAATTTATTTTTTCAGGAAATAAATTAAGATTTAAGCGATTTCCAAGCTGACTAGCAGAATCATATGCACTTTGAATTATTGGGTTGTCATCAAAGTAAACATTAATTGGTGGACATAAGTTGCATACTCCTGCATTCGAAGTCCATGAATTAGGGTGTGGCACCAATCGAAGTGATTCATAATTTAATTTATCTCCCGAAATATGGGGAATTGGTGCCACGGAGGAGATTCTTTCTAAGTCTAGATCAATAACATTTAAATTGAGTATTTTCTCATTGTCTGTTTTTATGAAACAGCCTTGAGGAGACCATCTATGATTCATCGGCTTATGTCTAGACTCTTCATAAGCAAAACTAAAGTCCCATTCATCGCCAGGCTTTAGGACAAAACCATCAATAGGTTTTATTTCAGCATATCCACCAGAACTCGTATGTAAAACGCAGTTTTCAATTACCTTGACTGGCGCAAGCACGCTAAAGCAAAACCTAAAACTTTCAATTGACTCATGCGAATTATTAATGAGCTTTGAACAGAAAAAATTCTCTGAATCGATTGATGTTTTAATTACAAAATCTGTTGTACTCATTCTCAGTTCTAAGTTCTAAGTTCTCAATATCTAAAAATAGACTATTTATCAGTATTCATAAGTAAATAGTTTATTTAAAATTGGTCATATAATGGTATTATATAACAGGTATTTATTAAAAAACAAATTAAATATTCAAAAAAAATAAATTCTTGATTCTTTATGACTATAAAACTCAATTTAAAAGCGTTAGAAGCGATATTGAGGCTGTAATATATATTATTTTGATTTATTATTATTTAATTTAAATATTTTTATAAAGATTGACTACCTAAAAATAATGTGGTTATAATAATACCAATTAAATACCAATTTCAAATAATTTAATTTTTTTAAATTTTCAAACCTAAGAGATTATGACTACTACTGACAATTTGATTGATTTTTTAATGCCATCAAGTGATAGCTCTGAATCTCTATATAAACAATTATCTCGCTCACTTAATAATGCCATTCAAGAGGGACTCTTAAGTCCGGGAGATGCCCTAATTCCAGAGAGGGATTTGGCTACTAGTTTAAAAATGTCTAGAATTACTGTTCGTAAAGCTATTGATCAGCTAGTTGAAATTGGCCTGCTTGTAAAAAGACAAGGGGCTGGAACTGTTGTTTCTGAAAATGTTGATCTAGTTCTTCATAAAAACCTCTCATCCTTAAACAGTTTTACTGCAGACATGAAAAAAAGAGGGCTTGAGTCATATTCAAGAGTCGTTCTCAGGGAAGAGGGAAAGGCTTCACCGAAGGAAGCTTTAATCTTGAATTTAAATGATGGTGATTTAGTTCACAGACTCAATCGAGTTCGCTACCTTGTCAACGAACCACTCCTCTATGAAATAGCAGTTATTCCAGCGTCTATCATCTCAATAACATCAGCACTAGATAATTCTCTTTATGAATTATTAGAAGCAAAAAATATGAATCCTGTTACTGCAAAGCAGAATATTCATGCCATCATAGCTGATGATAATCTTGCTGATAAACTTGAAGTTAGCCCCGGTAGTGCTATTTTGTTTGTTGAGAGACGAGGAAAAGATTCTAACGGAAAGGTCGTGGAATATACTCAATCTTACTATCGAGGTGATCGATATGATTATGTGGTAGAACTTGGATGAAAAGAGCACTGACAGGAGCTCGAATTTTTTCAGGCAAAAACTTTGCTGATAAGAAAGCTTTATTATTTGAAAATGAAAATATTATTCAGCTAGTTGATGAAACTGAGATTCCTAAAGATTTTATTACTCAAAATTTAAATGGGGGTATTCTCTCACCAGGCTTTATTGATCTTCAGGTTAATGGTGGAGGTGGAAAGCTATTTAACAACTCACCTGATAAAGAAAGCCTTAATACAATAATAAATGCGCACCAATATTTTGGTACGACGAGTATTATGCCAACCGTCATTAGCGACTCACTCAATGTACTTCAAGATTGCACAGATACCGTTTCAAAAGAGATAAAAAACAATAAATCTTTATTGGGTATTCATATTGAGGGTCCATTTTTTAATGTCAAGTATCGAGGAGTTCATCAAAAGCAATACATCAATACAATTAATGCCACATATATGAATCTTTTTGAAACTCTAGATCAGTTTCCAGTAATGCTGACCCTGGCGCCAGAGTGCATTTCAATTAAACAGCTTAAAAGTCTTAAAGCATTGGGGTTTAAAATCTTGGCTGGTCACACAGATGCAAACTATGATCAGCTTGAGGAGTCAATTAAGTGTGGTCTAGATGGATTTACTCATTTATTTAATGCAATGGGTCAAATTTCTGCGCGTGAGCCTGGAGTAGTTGGCTCTGCATTAGATTTTGATGAGACATGGGCGAGTATTATTGTTGACTTACACCATGTGCATCCATCCTTAATTAACTTATCCTATAAACAAAAGCCTGAAGGTAAACTGTTTTTTGTTTCAGATTCTATGGCAACCATAAACCATGGTGAGCCGTCTTTTGAGCTTTATGATGAAGTAGTGAGTGAATCTAAAGGTCGAATTATTAACTCTGAAGGCAAACTTGCAGGCTCTTCTATCACGCAAATTGATGCCATAAAAAATGCTTTTGAGAAATGTAATATTCCTCTAGAGAGTGCAATCTCAATGGCAACACTTTATCCAGCTGAATATCTAGGGGTATCAGACCATCTCGGTCAACTCAAAAAAGGCTACAGAGCAAACCTTGTTCACTTTGACTCAGATTTCAAAATCCACAATGTCTGGTTAGCAGGCAATCAAATTGAGCGAAGGAAATCATGAGAGTAGTCATACTTCCAACTGAGGATGAGGCCAGTAATTTTGCAGGTCAATTTATTGCAGATTATATTAATATTCACAAAAATCCAGTTGTTGGCTTGGCTACAGGAAGCTCAGTTCTTTTAACCTACAAAGCTTTGATTAAAAGGCATAAAGAAGGTAGGCTTAGCTTTAAGAATTTGGCAACTTTTAATCTAGATGAATACGTTGGCTTGCCACTAAATCATGCTCAAAGCTATCGAAATTATATGAAAAAAGAACTTTTTGATCATATCGATATTAATCAGAATAATGCTTTTATTCCTGAGTGTTTTGATGATAATTTTGACAAAGCATGCTCTAACTTTGAAGATGAAATAAAAAAACAGGGAGGTATTGGCCTTCAACTTTTAGGAGTTGGATCAAATGGACACATTGGTTTTAATGAACCTACTTCGAGCTTGCAATCCAGAACAAGAGTTAAAACGCTTACGAAAAATACGCTCTCAAAAAATGCACGTTTTTTTGAGGCCAATGAAAGACAGCCCTCTTTAGCTATCACCATGGGTATTGGAACGATAATGGAGGCCAAGAATATTCTTTTGATTGGTCTCGGCAAACATAAAAGCAAAGCAGTGGCTGAAGTCATTGAGGGCCCACTATCTGCATTTTGTCCTGGCAGTGCCCTTCAAAATCATGAAAATGTCACTGTCATTCTAGATAAGCTTGCTGCTGCAGACCTCAAACTATATGACTACTATATTCAAACTGAAAAAATGAAGTCTGAATACAACTGTTAAAAATTGAGTTATAATTTTTTCTAAGTTATAAAGGAGTATTAAGATTGAGCCTTATCTTTAAACAATTATTTGAAAGAGAGAGCTGCACCTATACCTATTTGATTGCTGATAATGAATCTAAAGAGGCAGCTATCGTTGATGCAGTAGATATCATGATCGAGAGGGATACAGCTTTGTTAAAAGAACTGGATCTAGACCTAAAATTCATTATTGAAACTCACATACATGCTGATCATATTACGAGTGCCTGCCCACTTAAAAAATACTATCCAGATGCAAGAATAGTAATTGGGATGGAAAATGTTGATGCAGAGGCTTGCTCAGATATTATGGTAAGTGAGGGTCATATCCTCAATATTGGAAAATATCAAATCACAACAATTGAAACACCGGGCCACACAGTGGGATGTATGTCTTACCTTATAGAAAATAAACTATTAACTGGTGATGCGCTTTTTATTAGGAGTACTGGAAGATGTGATTTCCAGGGTGGTTCTGCTGAATCCCTCTATGATTCCATTCAGAAACTATTTAAACTGCCAGACACAACTGAAGTCTACCCAGCTCATGACTATAATGGTCTCTCTGTGAGCACAATCGGTGAAGAAAAAAAATTCAACACAATGATCAAAGAATCTTTTGACGAGAAAGATTTCATTAACAATGTCAACAATCTTGACTTGGGCTTACCAAAGAAGATTAAAGTTGCAGTTCCGGCAAATCAGAGTTGCGGACTCATTCCAGTAAAAGCTTCAGTCTAAAAAAAACTGGCTTTTTTTTCGATTTCCTGAATGGGTACTTCGCGCCTAGCAAACGTCTGCTTAAGAACGACAGTGGATTCAATACTTGAGACGCACCTTAAACTACCAATTGATTGCTTAATAAAGCTTTCATAACTTAGAAGATCTCTGGAAATAATTTTTAGCAGGTAGTCGTGTGATCCCGAAATAACTGAACACTCCTGAATCTCAGTTAATTTCTTGACCTCATTCTCAAACGTATCTGCATTTGAATTTGAATTCTCCGTAAGCCTAACAAAAGCATAGACGATAGCATTAAAACCAATACTATCAGCTGAAATATTAGCACTATATCCACTAATCACTCCAGATTCTTCCATTTTTTTAACCCGTCTTAGGCATGGGGTGTCAGACATATTGAGTTTTATTGCTAATTCAGAAATTGGCATTCTTCCATTTTTTTGAAGCAAAGATAAAATACGTAAATCTTTAGAATCCATAGCAATATTAATTAATATTATTCGTATTAATAGTTATATTCTATATTATCTATTAATTTAATAGTGATAATATTTAATTATTAATTTTAATTTACGTTATTTTAGAGAATTAATTTTAAAGAATAGTGATAATATTTGTTTTTTTAAGTTGCTATATGAATCATGACACCAAACTCAACAGCATTTGATTACTGGATCAGAAATAGTTTTGTTGAAATGAATACAGAACTTGAGTTTCTTTATAAAAACCAATCTGAACGAATAAATATTTGTTCTATAGGTGATGAAATAAAGAAATCACTTGAAAATGAGGGTAAAGAGCATATAAAAAAACTACTTTCTGAGGGTAATACTGATGAGGGCTTTGATAATGCTTTTGATTTATTAGGGAATGTTGGTCTTTATATGGCAGCATGTCGTAGACATGAGATTACTGACCCCTCAGTCGACTCATCATCACCCCTTAAAGAAGCGTCTGGTCTAGCTATGAATATTGGTGCCTCAATAGGTGTTGCACCTCGTTTTGCTACTGCTCACTTATCGACTCATAACAAAGCAGTTAATGGCATCTATAAAAGCTTTACAAGTCTTTCTTCTGAAAAACTCTTTCTTGATTACAACACAAAAGCCATACTAGCCTACAAAAGAGCTGCTGATGCTCTTCTCAAGCTTCATTCTCTTGGTATTTCACACCCGATGTGTCAAGAGCTTTTTGAGGTTGCAAAGGAATCACTCTTACAGGTTATAGTTTCAAATCAAATTTTGTTTGATAAACTTGATGTAGATGACTTTTTCTATTGCGTAAGACCATACTATAAGCCCTATCACGTAGGTTTCCAGGTCTATCGTGGAGCTAATGCGGGTGATTTCGCTGGCATCAATGTAATCGATATTCTCTTAGGGCTATGTCTTGCAAAGGAACCGGCCTATTCGCAAATGCTTGTTGATAAGTTTATGTATATGATGCCAGAAGACCAGGCCATTCTCAGAGACTGTATGAGACGATCAAGCTTTATGGATGACTTTATAAACGCATCAGATGCAAATCAAACATGGTATAAACAAAATCTTTCACTTTTTTTAGAGCTATGTAAGCTTCATGGTGATGCTGCGAGGCAACATCACAATCAACTTGTTAAAAAGTATATTGCAACTCCATCAAGTGCTTTGAAAGAATCGCAGCTTGATAATATTACTGCGAGTGGTCCGCCATTAGAAATACTAATCAACTCACTTGAAAAACTAAGAGATAGAAGAGCTGCAGCGGATCGAGATGATATACCTACTCGCTATAAAGATATTAAGATTCTAAAAAATAAACTTATAAACAAAGTAACCTCATCTAAATCACATAAAGATGACTTTATCTTAACGAAAGCCAACTATCTTTTAAGCCATTCAGTTGGAAGACCCCTTAAAGAGACAGAAAAGTTTTTTAATAATCAGTTTTTTAATTCGTGGACTACCTCACTTAACGAGCCATGGGATAATTGGCTTCAATCAATAGATGAATTTACCAAAGAGCTCTCTATTCTTTTCAGCGCTAAAGCGAGTGAGTTCTGTCCTCAAGTAAACTTATCGTCCGGATTAACTAAGATACTAATGTCGCTGCCAGATACTCAAAAAAATGACTCAGTTGTCCTCATGAGTGAGGTAGATTTCCCTGGAATGGGATTTACATTAAAGAAATCGCTCTCTGAGAACTCTGAAATACGATTTATACCTTCAAATGAAGATGTGACCGATTTTAAAGTTTGGAAAAAATATTTGACTAATGATATAGATATAGTTTTCATTAGTCATGCATACTCTAATACAGGTCAGCTCTCACCAGTATCAGAGGTAGTTAATCATGCAAGATCAAATAATATAATCTCAATACTTGATATTGCACAATCAGCTGGCATTGTTCCAATTGATCTGAGTATGCTTCAACCAGACTTTATGATTGGCTCATGCGTCAAGTGGCTCTGTGGTGGACCTGGTGCAGCTTTTTTATGGGTTAATTCAGAGCGTTTGCCTTTCTGCTTTCCTCGAGATGTAGGTTGGTTTAGCCATGAAAATCCTTTTGAATTTGATATTCATGATTTTCGATATACGGATACTGCTCTAAAATTTTGGGGTGGAACACCATCAATAGCGCCCTATATAACTGCGACGCATAGCATTAAATTCTTTAATAATTTAGGGATTAGAAAAGTTAGAGAGCATAATCAAAGACTGATTAAGATGGTTGAAAAATCCTTTAATGATGAATTTGTATCTCCAAGAATTGAAGCGAAAAGAGGTGGAACCATGATTCTTAATTTTGATAACCATCAAGAGAGGGTGTCAAAAAACCTTAGTGAAAATAGAATTAGTGTTGATCTGAGAAGTCAGGGTTTTCGAATCTCACCACACATCTATACTGATGATGATGATATGCATCAACTTATTGATGTCATTAAATCGACTAGGTATTAAATAGTTTTAATAGTAGCTCATTACTTATTAAAATATAAGTCTATGGACATTACAACTCCCGCACTTCTTTTTCCTGCCATTTCATTATTGTTTGTTGCTTATACGAATAGACTTCATTCACTGAGCGTCTTGATTCGAGCAATGACTACCAAAGGCAGCAATGAATCTAAAACCAAACATGCAGATGAGCAAATTAAGATCCTTGAAAAACGTGTTATTTATATCAGGAGGATGCAGGTCTTCGGTGTTGTGAGTTTTATCTTTAATCTGATGACAATTATTTTGGTCTACCTAAAGTTATACATTCTTGGAAACTACATTTTTGGCTTCGGACTTTTGATGCTATCAGGCTCTTTATTATTTGCTTTACTCGAAACTTTGATTTCAACAAAGGCTCTAGATATCCATTTGAAAAACTCGAAGAATTAAGGTTTTTTGCCTAAGTTATCCGCTATCAAGCAAACGATCTCGAACATAATTGAGTTAGCAACATGGGCAGTAATTTGATTCGGGGAGTCAACGGTTGGCATAAGACACACAACATCACCGCCAATAACATTCTTTCCCCTAAGTCCTTGCAGCATTGAAAGAACATCCGGCATCTTGAACCCCTCAATGGCTGGCTCAAGATTCGAAACTCCAGGTGCCACGGTAACGTCCAAACAGTCTAGATCAAATGTAATGTAGATTGGCGCATCGCCAACACGCTCTTGAATCATCTCAATACATTTCTCAACGCCATATTCATCATATTGATCCTTGGTAATGATTTCGTAGCCAAGCTCGTAACTGGAATCAAGCCAGTCAAGTGTTCTTGTATTTCCTCTAATACCAATCTGAATACTTTTTGACGCATCAACAAAACCGTCTCTCACCAAATAACTTGCCCAGTGGGCTGCTGATTTCACTGCACCCAGAAAATGATCAAGTTGATGAAAAGCATCAGTATGAGCATCAAAATGAACAAGTACTGCCTTTTCACCATTAGTGAGTTTAGACTTAGGGCCTGCAATTGCCTGCAAAATACCTCCAGTGATGGAGTGATCGCCTCCAATAGAAACAGGTCGAACACCAGACTCAGCAATCACATCATAAAACTCTGTAATGCGCTCAATACACTGCTCATTATTATTGGCTTCAGGAAGCGGAACATCACCAAAATCTCGAATCTCACACATCTCCCATGGAGAGATTCCAAACTTTAAGTGGCCTCTTCTGCCCTGAGCTGAAATATTTCTAACTGCACGTGGGCCTAGATGCTGATCGCGCTGGGTTGTTCCATTTCCAGTGCTATGGGGAACGCCAACAAGCGCAATATCACAGCCGTCAGTTTCAGGCTGATGTGGACATCGAAACAAAGTAGGCACCCCCCACCAATAGAGGCCATTCATCATGGCTGAGTTATCTCTTGTTTTCTTATCCATTAATTTTCTTCAAAAATTTACTCAAACTTTTCACTAATTCTCATAAGAATAGCCTTCTTATAAGGAACCTCTAACTCCTGTGAAGACCAAGCCCCAAAGCCTAAATCAACTTGCTGCTCCCATGTTTCAATTGGATTTTTAAAGATTGTAACAGAGGTTTCTTTAGGAGCGGACAAAAATAACGCCATCTCTTCAGCTTCGCCCATTTGATTGTCTTGAGAGACATACTCGCTGATGTTGATAAATTTTGCAACATCAGTCATCCAATAAACACAGCCTCTATATTCCTCAGCGAGATTAGTACCTTGAATATATTCTTGAGTTAGCTTTGTTATAGCATCAGTTTGAGCTGCAGTGATTTGCCCGTTAGTCATCTCCATCTCTTTATTATCATCAATCATTTGATAGGCATAAATTCTATTCATCAGCGCCTCACCTGCAGTGAGACCTGCCATTTCAGGCCTTGTGAGCTGAATATAAATAAGTGCAGAACATTTAATGGCTCTATCCGCAACCTCTTTATCTGCGAATGTTGGCGTTACAAATCCAACTAAAAGTATTAAGATAGTGAGTATTTTTTTCATAAATTTAGATAGGAGTACAAATAAATAAACGTTAAAGTATAAACAAAATAAACACTTAAATCACATCTAAATTACATCTTGATTGGCAATCAATAAGTAAAATTGAGACATTGATAAAAATATTAAAAACTTATGTCTGATAAATATCTAATATTTGGCGCCACTGGATCAATTGGTTCTAGTTTGGCACAACAACTCAAGGACTCTAATCAAGAAGCGCATCTTATTTCAAGAAATGAAGAAGAGCTCAAATCAATCTCTGAAAAACTAGGCTTTAGCTTCACAGTGGCTGACGTCTTAGAAGATGGATTTGTCGATAAAATTAAATCAGATGTTTCTGACTCTAATATCAAAGGCCTGGCCTATTGTGTTGGCTCGATTGATCTTAAACCTCTTAAAAGAGTTACAGAATCTGACATGAACCAATGCATGAAACTTAATCTTTATTCCGCAATTGAGGCCATCCAAGGTTTTCAAGATGAACTAAGAAAGAACAATGGCTCCATTGTATTGTTTTCATCGGTTGCAGCTCAAAAAGGATTTACAAATCATACGATCATTGCATCTGCTAAAGCTGCCATTGAGGGCTTAACAGTGACTCTTGCTGCAGAACTTTCTCCAAGTATTCGAGTAAATTGCATTGCTCCGAGCCTTACAGATTCTAAGATATCTCAGTCAATGCTTAAGAGTGAGGTCGTATCTGAAGCTCTAGCTAAAGCACATCCACTCAAAAGACTGGGTGAAGGAAACGACTCTGCAGCTCTCGCTAAGTTTCTTTTAAGAGATGAAAGTTCTTGGGTTACAGGTCAAATCATTGGTGTTGATGGCGGCCGATCCAGCTTAAGCTAAATAGTCTATTAAGGTAGGCTAGTTAACTAAGTTGACTAATCTTTTCAAATAACTCTTTTGAAATTGTTATGCTTTGAGAACTATCACGAAGCTTTCTTTTTTCTAGGCGCTTATTACCAGGGAGTCTTGTTGATGGCTGCTCAAGAATAGATTCAACAATAGTTTCAGTTCTTTCTGAGAAACTATCGCCTGAAAAAAAACTAGGATCAATTGCTATGATAAGTTGTCCAACTCCAGGCGCATCTCCATCGGCATTTAGAAATGAGCTAGCTTCAAAACCAAAGTTTGACCCAGTTAAGCCTGCTGCTAATATTTCTACCATTAAGGCAAGAGCACTTCCTTTTGCGTCTCCTATTGGGAGCATGGCTCCAGCTAATGCCTTCTTTGGATCCGTAGTTGGCTTGCCATCACTATCAATGGCCCAACCCTCAGGAATTTTTTCATTTTGCTGATTAGCAACCATGACCTTTCCACGAGCAACCTTACTTAAACTCATATCAATAACTATCGGCGGCTCATTATCGCGAGGCGTTGAAAAAGCA
>Ga0315316_10000840_pt1 | contig 20881 bp, 24 predicted proteins | sample M160m3416metaG_FD_203702 | JGI IMG/M metagenome (GOLD analysis project Ga0315316, IMG submission 203702) | Ammonia-oxidizing marine archaeal communities from Monterey Bay, California, United States - M1 60m 3416 | ecosystem: Environmental > Aquatic > Marine > Intertidal zone | place: USA... | reverse complement strand
TAATTCCCTCTCTTGAATTTCTTGAATTTGATAATTTCCTGTACAAAAAATTGTATCAAAATTGTCAAATGACTCTTTTCTATAAACTAAATGAGTGCTAACAGCAGAATGAAATACATACATATAATTTACATTTTTTATTTTTGAACGTTTTATATGAAATGTTTGTAAATCTGGCATTGTCATTACTAACACATCAGCTTTCAAATTTAGAAAAAATTTTGTACGTACTGTTCCATCTCCAATATAAAATGAAAGAATATTTTTAGTTGGTTCCAATAATGGATCTGTTTTACTTGATGTTACATAACACACAGTAATTTTATGTTTCTCGGTTAATTCTTTGATAATGGGTTTTAAATAAATAAAATAATTTTCATTTTCTACATAAAATACTATTGATCTTTCTTCATCTGTTAAATTTTCAAATCTCTTTAATTCATTCCATTCTAATTTAAAATTAGACCCAAACACCATTTATTTAATTAATAATAAAATCTATTTAACTATGATTTTTTTTTGCGTTATATCATCAAATGAAAATTTCATATATTATCCAAATTCTTAAATTATCACTTTTTAAAAATGAGATATGAAATTTTTTAAAATAACATTATTATTCTTATTTACAGTTTTTTTATCAAGTAATTTTGTCATTTCTAATGCGTATGCATACATTGATCCTGGTAGTGGGAGTTTAATTCTACAAATGCTTATTGGTGTATTAGTTGGAATTGGAATTGCTGTCAAGGTTTATTGGTTCAAGCTAAAAGAAAAGTTTTCACGAAGAAAATAATTATCTTAATTACTATTTTCAAATTTTTGAATTATTAATAAAATCCTGTGTTTTTTGTGCATTTATGTTAAATAACATATCTAAAATACTAAGTTCTGGTAAAAAATTCCCAAATAATTGTTGATATTCTGGAATCTTTACTTCTTGACGAATTATGTTTATTCCATAATCATTAAATTTTTCTTCAAATCCTTCAATGTATCTTCTTGAACCTTCACCCCAACTAGTGAAATATTTATCTCCATTCAATTTTTCTATTATCTTAATAATTTTCATTGTACCTGTATCTTTTACATTTAATTCTGATGAAAATACAATCTTTGTCTTAATATCTAAAAATTTCATTATTGTATAAATAATTTCTAAATTCATTTCCATTAAAAATTTCCATTTCTTGTTAAGTAATTTCTCTAATGTTTCAAAATAAGTTGTAAAAAATTCTGCCTTTTGATAATTACTGTACAATACATTGATGTGTTTTTTCTGCCATTCTATGTCATTATTTATTTCAATTTCATTAATTTTTAAAAAATTATTTTTATTTTTTAGCGGTACACTAAGCCATTTTGCACCATTTTCTGTTTTTATTTTATTTCTATAGATCCAATCTTTTCCTCTAGGGAATTGTACATCATCAAAAATTACAAACACATCACTATTTGCGATCTTATGAAAATATCCTAACCATGGAATATAATTTGGTTGATGAATAGAAACTATCATTCTTTCTCCAAATAGTATGCAAAATAATGAGTCATCTCAATTTCTTTAAAATAAACTCGTGTTTCATTAATTTTAAAAATTACATTCAATCCAATTTTTTTAAACAGATTTTCATAAAAATTATGTAGGAATTCTATATCTAAATTTCCTGTATCATTTGTACCATAAAATACATCTCTTCGTTCTTTCCACTCTGGATATTTTTCATAATCAAATGGATGATTATTCACATTAAAAATTACAAGAATTTTTTTGTTAACAAATTTTGAGATAAAATTAATTATATCAAAATGTTCACAGTATCTTTTATCAAATTCTTTCCCCCCAAAAATGTTCATTGGATTATCAATTAATAATAAATCAAATTTTGGAAAATTAGAATTATGTTGAATTGTGTTAATTGAGTCTATGATTCGTATTTTTGATTTTGGAAAATTTTTCTCCAAATCGGGTTTCCATTTTTCATCAATTTCCCAAATTTCCATTGTTTTAACTATTTTTTCAAAAATTGATGTGTGCCAGGAACCATCTCGTCCAAATATTTCGAGTGCATGAAAATTATGAAAGTCTATTCCTTTCATACATAATTTTTTTATTAACTCATTTGTTCCCTCTCCCCATCTGGTTTTTAGATTTTTACTCATATCTTATCCATCTTTTTCTAAAACAATTCAATCTCAAACTTTACGATTAATTTTAGCGAATAAATATTACTCATGTTAATATTGAGTAAATAGAATTATTAAGTCATTTTTATAAATTTAAAAAATGAATATTCTTGTAATTGCTTCACATCCTGATGATGAAGTTTTGGGTATGGGTGGAACCATCAAAAAGCTAAGTAAGTTAGGACATAAGATATTCCTTTGTGTAGTATCTGATGGTTCTGCTGGGGTAAAGAAAAAAGATTTAATGATTAAGGCTAGAAAGAAAGCTTGTTTAAAATCTGCAAAAATTTTAGGAATCAATAAAGTTGAATTTCTTGATCTACCTGATATGATGTTAGATAATATTCCACAATTAGAAATAAATCTAAAATTAGAGAAAATTATTAGCACTTTCAAACCTTCCATAGTTTACACTACTCCTTACAGTGATTTTCATAAAGATCATCAAAAGGTTCATGAATGTACACTTGTTGCAACTAGACCTGTAGCTAGTAGCGTGAAACAAGTGTATAGCTATGAAATTCCTGGAACAGTAAAAACAGCATTTTTTCCAAATTATTTTGAAAATATTTCAAAAGAACTTACTTCCAAGATTAGCGCTTTCAAATGCTATAAAACAGAAATGCAAAAATTTCCACATCCGCGTTCTCCTGAATCAATTGAAAATCTTGCTATTCATCGTGGAATTGAGGCTGGATTAAAAAAGGCTGAAGCATTTAAGCTAATTAGATATATTTCAAATTAATTAACTAATTAGTAATTTTTACATCATTTATTCCAATTGAATTTTTTCTGTATTAACTCAAATAGATCTTCATTATATGGCATAAAAAATTTAATTAATTCATTCCGTATTTTATTTGACATATTTTCGTATTTTTCTACTTTCTTTTTTTGTGGATTTTTTAATTCGTATTCTGGGATTCCTAAGAATTTGAATACTTCATTCAAAGTTTTGCAGGGTTCAGTAGAAAGATCTTCTGTAGATGTCACAAAAATTTTTTCTTTAGGAAAAATATCATACCAGGTTAATAATTGAAGATGATACAGACCCTTTGCCAAGTATGATCGTGTATGATCAAAATCCTTTCTTTGTACTTGTTTTTCTATTCTAGACATTTCTTCATGTATGGATTCTTCAAAGGATAATTTTTCAGTATTTGATCTTTTACTTAGATGAAAATTAGAATATGCACGATCAATTGGATTTCGGAGAATACATAATAATTTACAATCTGGTAAATTAGATAAAATCCTATTCGGAACTTCTTTTTTCCAAAAATAAAATGGTGTGTCTTCTCCAGTTATTGCATAATTTGTCTCAATTTTTTTCTTATTCATATCAGATCTTTTTGGAAACATTGAACGATACCAGTTAATACCTAAATGATAATTACTATCAAAGAAACCAATTTCATCATATGCCGCAGGAAGTACAGAAGGATGTTCACAAATATCATAATATAATGATGTTGAACCACTTCTAACAGTTCCAAAAATAATGAAATCTGGAAGAACTCTCAATGATGATGTTACAGCAGAATAATTTCTTTTGAGAAATTGATAATATAATTTTCTATATATATTCTTAATATTATTTTTCATATTTTTATTTATGAAACAACCTTAAATTTAGTTCTTGTTAAAAATTCGTCTAAATTTTTTACTGCAACATAATCCATTGCATTTTTATCAAATTCTGTATGTAAATCTTCATTAATTGTTTTTAAAATATTATTTTTTTGAATTTGGAAAATTTTGAAACCATTTTTAAATAATATCTTAAAAACATCCAAATATTCATAATCATATTTATCTGATTTCTCTTTTTCATATTCTCTAAAATGAATACATTCTGTTTTTTTCATTATATTTGATGCACCTAATAGTACAAATTTTTCAAATCCAACTGCATATAATTTTAGTAAATTAATTTTATTTTCCTCTATTTCTAATTCATCTAATTTTCTTAATGGCACATTTACTCCGCTATTATCATTTGAAATTCTGGATGATGGATCTGTTGAATCAGTTACAAATTTTATTGTAGAATTTTCTTCGCCTAATGCAACGTTAAAAAATTCAACATTATCTAAATTATTTAGTTTGACATTTCCTTGTAGATATTTAAACAAAATTGGGTGTGGCTCAATTGAATAAACTTTTCCTGTGGGTCCAACTTTCTTAGCTGCCTCTAAAGTAATTTGTCCTATATGTGATCCTGTGTCAATAACCACATCATCTGTTTTTAAAAAATTCCAGAAAAAATTATCCCGTAAAGTCCAATTATCCCCCCAAAATTTAGGATCAATCCATAACTCTCTGCTAATTTTTGTTGGATAAAATCGTAGATTGTAATGTTTTTGTTTAATTATAAAATATTGAGATAATCCCAATTTCATCAAAATTTTGGCAATAATGAATTTGGACGGATTTTTTTGTAATTTTATATTTTTATAATATTTTATAATTTTCATAAATTTCACTTGTTGAAATTCATAATAATATTTCGATTAATTAATGCTAAGTCAATTAGAATTATACTCCAAATTTGCACGAATAACCAAATTTAGTTTATTATTGATATTAGAGATATTATTAGTGATACTGATATATCCGTCTGAATTCATGAAAATGTGTCTCAAGGAGAAAAAAAGAAAGTAGGATTTCGTGGATGGTTTTATTTTAGACAAGGTTGGTCATTGTATTTTGCTTTCATTTTTGCTGGAATAAACACTTTGACAGTTACTTATTTTTTAGCAATTGAGCGTTATCCTATTTTAAATGATATATTCCCAAGTTTCCTGCATTATGTTACTGTTGTAACTATCATAGGAGTTCCTCTCTTAGCCCTTGTTGGTTATGTTCATTTTAAAAGATCACCTGCATACAAAGCTGAAACAGCAGTAGCATACGAATCTAATCCTTGGTGGGGAAGACTGATGGTTAATTCGGAATTAACATTTTCACTTTGTATAAAATTATGTGAAATGATAGTAAAATTACAAAATGATAAAAAATTATCAAAAGATGAATTAGATGAAATAACAAAATTTTATGATGAATTAATTAAACATACGAAAGAAAGAAGTTTTGCTAACGAAAAAGATCACGAATGGTTTAAATCAAATATAAAATATAATTTTTAATTTTTCTAATCTAGACACTTCTTCCACTCAATTTCTTTTTTCAATCCTTCATTAATTGAAATTTTAAATTTAAAACCAAGATTTTTTTCTATTCTGTTAGAATTTGAAACAAATCCTAAATCATCATTTTCACCTTCAAATATTATCTTACTTTTTGAATTTGTTAGATAAATTATTTTTTTCACAAGTTCATTTATTTTTATTCGTTCACCAGTTCCTATATTATAAATCCCATTTTCATTTTTTTTAATTGATTTGATTGTTGCCCGTATAACGTCAGAAATATAAATAAAATCTCTAAATGTTTGACCATTACCATGTATTTTTATTTGTTCATTCATTAATGCCTGATTAATAATACGTGGAATTATCTGATTTGTTCTATTTCGTGGACCATAAATTGTTGAGTATCGTAAAATAGTTAATGGAATCATATTTACTGAACTAAAAAGTTTAAGATATTTTTCAGCACCTAATTTCCCACATCCATACATTGATGAAGGATTAGTCTGAAAATTCTCATCAAGAGATAACCCCGATTTTTCATAAACAGCCGTAGTACTTCCATATAAAATTCCCTTCAGATTCTTACAGAATTTTAACAAAAAGATTACTCCTTTAATGTTCAAATCAATAGAATGACGAGCATTTTCAATTAAGTTAGATGAAGGTGTAGATAGTTCTGAACTTAAATGAACTAGAAAATCTATGTGAATCAATGATGAAGAGATGTTTTTTATTTGATCTTCTTTAGTTAAATCACATTCCAAAAAAGTAATTTTTTTTGTTTCCACTAAATTTTTAATCTCTTTAAGACGATTTTTGTTACGTCCTATTACAAAAATATTAGCGCCCTCTTCAATTAGTTTTTCTACCAAAAATGATCCCACCTGACCAGTTCCTCCTGTAACTAAAATTTTTTTATTTAAAATATTAAAGCTCATTTTTTTTAAATTTCCTATATGTTTCTATACTTTTTTCAATTCCTTTTTTTATACCAATTTTAGCTTTAAAATTTAATTTTGAATTAGCATAATGTGTATCAACAATAAAATTATATTCTTCATTTTCTGAGTTTTTAAAAATTGGTTCAATTTCTTTATTCATATTTTTATTGATAATATCTATTAATTCTAAATTAGACGGTGTATCAGGTCCTCCAATATTATACACCCCAGAATTTTTTTGATTTAAACTTAGAAGAATTGCATCAATGGCATCATCAATGTATATGTGATTTCTTCTAGCTGAACCAGTACCAAAAATTATAGGATTTTTATCATGTTCTATATTTTCTATGAATGATGGTATAGCCTGTTTTATGTATGGACTTTCAAGTCCATAAATTCCCATAAACCGTAAAATTGTTAATTCTATGTTTTTCTTATTAGCAAAAACTTGTAGAAATTTTTCTGTAATTAATTTACTAACACCATATGTATTCATTGGTTCAGTACTATGATTTTCACCTACTTGATTTATCAGTGGTTTTCCATAAACCATGTATGAACTTGTGAAGCAGATATGCTTTAAACATGGTAATGTTTCTATCAAATTCAAAGTATTATTCAAATTCAAATCTATACTTTCTATTCCATTTTTAATAATATCATCATTAGAATTTACTTTAGTAGCAAGATGAATCAAAGTATCAATTTCATTTAATTCATTTCTGTATTTTTCAAGTTCTATTTTTCTTCCTAAATCTACTTTTATAAAAGAAAATTCTACATTTTCTGGCTCGATAACATCTAATCCAATAAATGATTTTTTATTTTCAAATAATTTTTGTGAAAGAAATCGACCAATTTGTCCAGAAGTTCCAGTCACAAGTATTTTTTTCAATTATCTTTCTAGTTTATTATTAATTATTTGAATTTAATTATTGAATAATCAATCTAATCACTAGATTCTAATTCATTTTATGAAAAATGTCAATTAATGACTCAACTGCTCTATCATTATTGAAATTTTTAAATGCAAAATCTCTTCCAGCATTTGCAATTTTTTCCCACTTTGGATTTTTAGCATCATTCAAAAACTCTTCAAATTTTTCTTGATAATTTTCTTTATTAATGAAAATGGCAGTTTCACCATCAATGAAACCAAGATAGTTGCCTCTATTTTCTTTAGTTATTTCCATAAATGTCAAACAACCTGCAGCTGGAATTTCCCAATATTTTATACTTGGAGTATCTGATGTTGCGGCAATAGCTCCAGCATATTTTTGTAAAAGTAAACCGTATCTATCATTAACATAATTATGTTCTAACGTTGATGTATAATCTACATACGGCAATTCATTACATTTTGTTCTTAAGTAATATCCTTTAAGAGCATTCCATTTTGGATCAATCAAATTATTTATTATTTTTGAAAAAATTTTTGTATTGCCTACTGCACCAGAATTAATTATTTTATTTTTTATTCGGGTCTTAAATGGAATAATATTCTCATAAATCGATGTTTCTAGCCCAAAAAAGATGGTTTCATATTTGAAATTTTGCGGATACAATTCATAAAAATATTCTTTTGGATAAAAATCAAAATAATAATCAATTTTCCATTTTTTATGATATTTAATTGATTTTTCAGCATCTTTTACATCAGTTGAATTTACTATTACTGGTATATCTAATTCTTGTATTCCAAGAATTTCTTTTGGCATTCCAAATGGTTGATTTCCCCACATTAAGATAATGTCAAATTTATTTTTTAAAATCGATGCATCAAAAACATCTTCTGTTGGAAAATACACCACTTCAATTTTTTCATTTCTTTTTAATGCATTCATATAAAAATGATAATATGTATTATCAAAATGATTGCCCGATAAAAAAATATTAGATTTATGATAGATAAATGCAACTTTAATTTTTTTCATAAATTTTAAAATAATAATTAAAGCATAAACCTATCTGTGAATTGCTACTCACAAGTTTCATTAGTAATATTAAATAGATAAGATCAAAAAATTACTTTAAAATTGAATAATGAATCCTCACTTGTTAGTATTATTATTGTTAATTATAATGCTGGCAAATTATTACAAGATTGTATAAAATCGTTATACAACTCTAATCATAAAAATCTTGAAATTATTGTAGTAGATAATAATTCACATGATAATAGTCATAAGGAATGTAAAACTATTTTCCCTCAAATTAAATTAATTGAAAATAAAAAAAATCTTGGTTATTGTGAGGGAAATAATGTAGGAATTAATATTGCAACTGGTAAATACATTGTAATTTTAAATCCTGACACCACTGTTTCCCCTTCATGGTTAAATGAATTATTGTCTGCAGAATCAAAAATTGGCCCTGGTTTATTTCAACCAAAAATAATGGTATTAAAAGATGAAAATAGAATTTCAAACAGAGGAAATATGCAGACAATTTTTGGATTTGGTTTTGCACAAGATCGAGGTTCATTAGAAAATTATAATGATGAAAAGATTAGAAAAATTAATTATGCTACAGGTACATGTTTGTTTACATCTCGTGAAGTATTAGATAAAATTGGAATATTTGATCCATTTTTATTTTTGTATCATGACGATCTTGATTTAGGATGGAGAGCATCACAACTTGGTGTACAATCATATTATGTTCCCAAATCTAAAATTTTCCACATTGAAAGCTATTCTTTACAATGGTCTTCAAAAAAATTTTATTGGTTAGAAAGAAATCGAAAATATTGTCTTAAGACACATTATTCTAAATCTACCTATAAAAAATTAGCATTTAATCTTATGTTAGTAGACATATTGGTTTTCTTTTTTTATTTATCAAAAGGATTTGTTGGTTCAAAGATTAAAGCTGATTTAGATATTCGACGAAATAAAAAACTTATTGAAAAAAAATATAGTGAGTTAGAAAAGAAAAAAATTATTTCTGATAAAAAATTAATTGATTTATTTGCTGAAGAAATTTATTTACCTGAAAATGTATTTGGGAATATAATTTATAGGACATACAACTCAATTCTTTCCTATTTGAGTAGAAGATCAAAAAATTTTTTTCAATAATTAATCATCTTTTAATATTATAACTAATCCTATTGCATATTGTTTTTCATGACTAATTGAACACATAAAATTATAACAATTCTTCTTATTACTTAATTTGACATTAGGCTTTGATTTTATATGATAGGTTTCAATATTTAGAAAATCAATATTTTTATCTAATGATTTTTTAACTGCTTCTTTAATAGCAAATTTTCCTGCAAAATGTTCTGCAGATGATTTAAATTTTAAACAATATTTAATTTCAGAATCAAGAAAAATTTTTTTATAAAATCGTTTATTTTCTAAATATGGTTTTTCCCTGAATCTTCCTATTTCAACAATATCTGTTCCTATTCCAATAATTTTTGACACGTATAATTCACAAATAAGATTTATTTATAATCTAACAAATTTTTCCTTATTGACTTCTTCAAATAATTCTTCTAATAAAATTAATGCCTTAAGAAAAAAGGATTCTCCGATAAAAGAAATTATGAATTTTAGTGATCCTGAGTATATTGCTACATTTGGAATTAATGTTCAAGATGTAATTTCGTTTGCAGGAGGTTGGAGTAATCATAGTGCACCTGAAGAATTAAGAAAAGCATATGAAACTATTATCACTAATCCTGAACTATTTCATAAATCTGGAAGTTATTCTACCAGTATTGGTGATAGAGAATTTAGGAATTCATTATGTAAATTTGAAAATTATTTGTATAATATGGAGATAACTGAAAAACAAATTTCTGTTGGTTTAGGTTCAACACAACTAACAAATGATTTGTTTACATTATTACTAGAATCTGGTGACAAAGTTTTACTTTTAGATCCTTCATATTCTAATTACCCTGAACAACTGGAAAATAATTTTTCAAATATTGATATTTTACGTTTTTCAGTTATTGATGAAGAAAAATGGGAATATGTTGCAGATAAAAAAATTGAAGAATTTTCAAATTATATTTTAGAAAATAAACCAAAAATTGTTCTATTAGTATCCCCCGATAATCCAACTTCAAAAATACTTTCTCAAAATTTTATTCAAAAAACATTAGATTCTGTTAAAAAAGTTGATGGTTATTTACTCATTGATTTTGCATACAAAGAATTAGTTTTTGATAAAAACATTCCAGAGTATTTTTCATGGGGCCCAACAGAAAATTTTATTGCAATACGTACAAATTCAAAATGGTGTAGAAGTTTAGGACGAAGAATTGGTTGGATTGAAGCTGAAGAATCTATCATTGAATCTTTAGAATTGATTCAAAGTTCTACAATTTTATCTCCTGATCAATTACATCAAATGGCTTTTCAGAAATTTATAACTGAATCAATTGAAAATGATACATTAAATGATTATCTAGAAAAAACTCAAAAATTATACAAAAATATTTCTGAAAAAACAAATGAAATTATAAAAAAATATTTGAAATTACCTACAATCAAACCTGATGGTGGATTATACATATTTATGAAAATTAATTCTGATAGTGCCACTTTTGTTAAAGATATTTTAAAAAATACTGGAGTTTTTTTTATTCCTGGTTGGGGATTTGGGAAAACTGGAAATAATGCTGTTAGAATTTCTTTAGGTCCATTAGTTAATAATCCTGATGTTATAGAAAAAGGAATTATTAAAGTTGCAAAATATTTAGAAAAATAATATCTATTATTTTTAATGTATTTTTGTGAAAGTTTATTTATAATATTTTTATAAAAAAAATATGAGTGATTTTGGCAATGAAATTGATACTAAATTAAAGAGTCTTTTAAAAAAAATTTTTGAAATTGATGACGTTGATCTAACATTATCTATGGATGATATACCTGAATGGGATTCGTTTAAACATTTTGAATTAATTGTAAATCTTGAAAAGGAGTTTAAAATTAAATTGGCTGTCTCAGATACTACTGAAATTACATCCATACCAATCATAAAAACTAAAATTCTCAAATATTTAGATGAAAAATAATATAATTTTACATCAAAAATTAGCAGTTAGCTGTGATATTGAATATGAAAACATTAAAGATCTTTTTTTAACTCAAACAAAAAAAAATCCTAACAAAATTTTCTTAATTACGCATGGCGAACAGAAAGAACAATTTACATATTTAGAATTCAGAAATATTGTTTTCAAAACAATAAATTTTATGTTAAAAAATAATCTTAAAAAAAATGATATTATATCATTAATATTTCATAATTCGTCTGAATTCTTAATATTGTATTTTGCTGGATTATTTTGTGGTCTAACTATTGTCCCTATTAATCCAGATATGTCATCAAGAGAAATTGAATATATAATCCAGAATAGTAATTCAAAAATTATATTTTATAATCATACATTAGAATCTAAAATTAATTCTGTCCAAAAAAATTTATTCCAAAAAAAATTTTTAAAAATACATAAAATTGATGAATTGACATCTACATTTAATGATGAAATAAAATTTGATTTTGAAAATATTGACTTACTAGATGATGCTGTTATAATTTACACTTCTGGAACTACTGGAAATCCTAAGGGAGTTATTCTTTCCCATTTGAATTTATTATCAGATGCTATGAGTATTTCAAAATGGTTTCAATTTAATGAAAAAACAAGATGTCTTTGCATATTACCTTTATTTCATAATAATGGTCAAATTACAACGTTATTGGCACCATTATATTCTGGAGGTTCTACTGTAATTGTTAAAGGAAAAGTTAGTCTTTTTGCATTTTGGTTTTTAGTTAATGAATATGGTATAACATGGACTAGTGTGATGTCCTCAATTTTATCTATTCTACTTAGTTTTTCTGAAGAGAGAAAAGATAATTCATTACTTGGGATACTTTGTGGTGGTCAAATTTTAACTCAATCTATACAAGAAAAATTTGAAAATAGATTTAATGTACCAATTTTTGAAGGATATGGTTTAACAGAAACAACATCGTTTTCTTGTATCAATGGTTATCCTTCTAACAAAAGAAAAATTGGCTCTATTGGAAAACCATTGTTATCTAATGAAATGATTATTCTAAATGAAAATGGTCAACAATCACCAGATAATCAAGAAGGTGAAATTTGTATTCGTGGGTATAATGTTGCAATTGGCTACTTAGGAAATGAATTAATGAATAATGCATTTAGAGATGGTTGGTTTCACAGTGGTGATTATGGAAGACGAGACAAAGACGGTAATTATTATTTTCATGGAAGACAAGATTCCTTAATAATTAAAGGAGGTGAAAATATCTATCCTAGAGAAATTGAAAATATTTTATTTAAACATTCTTTAATTGACGAATGTGCTGTAATTGGAATACCTGATAAATTATTAGGTGAAAATATTTGCGCTTTCATTAAAGTTCAATCAGGCGCAAAAATCACTGAAAAAGACTTAAAAATATTTTGTAGAGATAAACTAGCAGATTTTAAGCAACCCAAAAAGATTATTATAATAAATGAATTAAGAGACTTAACTGAAATCCCAAAAGGTCCTACAAAAAAAATTTTATATCGAAAATTAAAAGATTATTTTAAAAATTATTATTAATCATTACGTACAAGTACCTCTCCAATACCTTTTACAAGAATTTTTCCATCACCATTATAAATTTGAGATTTTAATGTAATTATTTTTGTTGCATCACTTTTATCGGTAACCTCACTTTTGACAGTAACGATATCATCTATAAAACAAGGATTTAGAAATTGTAAACTCTGTGAAAAATATAATGCATGTTTTCCTGGCAAATACATTCCATCTATCCTAGAAAAAAATGATGCTAAAAGCATACCATGTACAACTCGTTTTTTAAAACTAGTTGTAGATGCATATTCATTATTCATATGTATTGGACTATGGTCGCCTGAAATTCTTGCAAATTCATTAACTAGTGATTCAGTTATTTCAACAGAAAATTCTTTTTTTAACCCAATTTCAATTTCATCATATGTATATTCAAAGCATTTATGACTCATGCTATAGACTTTTTTTGTCTATAAATTATGCTTTTCCTTATATTAGTAATATCTAATATTATGAAAAATATTATGTAAAACTATACTATTTTTTTATCAGAAAGGTTTAGATTCAAAAAATTTACGGATTGATAAGCACTATGAAAAATGAAGATAATATTTTTAAAATCAATGAAAATGAATTAATGAAGCATCATAATCTTACTGGTTTTTTTGGTAAAATTAGATTAAGATTAATTTTTTTACGTTCATGGATACATCACTCACTTGCTTATTCATCACCTCATCCTGGAATTTCTATTTTCTTTCAAAGATTAAGAGGTGTAAAAATTGGTAAATCCTGTCACATTTCTCCATATGTATTATTTGATCTAATTTATCCTGAACTAATAACAATTGAAGATGATGTTGGAATTGGTAGTAATACTATGATTTTTGCCCATATCAATCCAACTGCTAATCTCTTTTTAAAAAATAATAATTATCCTAGAAAAGTTAAATCGGTAAAAATAAAATCTGGTGCCTGGATTAATCCTGGATGTATTATTTGTCCAGGAACTGTTATTGGAAAAAATTCAATTTTATCTGTTGGTACAGTAGTTTCTGGAGAAATTCCTGATAATTGTGTAGTTGCAGGTAATCCTGGTCGTGTTATAAAAAAAATATGATACAATTTCTTAATCACAATTTTATACTATGTTGAATATTTTTTTTGTATAAATTGAATTTATTGGGAATTGATTTTGAGGATTGGTATCATCCACAACTAATTCAAAAATATAATACTAAAAAAAATTGTGAACCTAAAATCATTAATGGTATTGATAAAATCATTGATTTATTACGAATTAATGAAACTTCTGCAACATTTTTCATGGTTGGGGAATTACTTGAAATTGAACCAACTCTTCTTGATAAAATTTTAGAGAATGGTCATGAAATTGCCTTTCATACAATGCATCATACAAAAATCGATAATGAAAATTTTCAAGAAAATTTTTCTAAAGAGTTACAACATTTTTCAAAATTAACTAATCATAAATCAAAAGGATTTCGTGCACCAACATTTTCCTTAAATAAAAATAGTTCATGGATAATAGATTTTTTAGCAGAAAATAATTATCAATATGACAGTAGTGTAGTTCCTGCAAAAAGTCACTTATATGGACTACCTAATGCTGAGATAAAACCGTATAGAACTTCAACCAGTTGCTTTGAAAAAAATTCTCCTAATGGTAAATTAATTGAATTTCCATTATTAGTAACCAAATTCTTTGGAAAAGTTATTCCTGCAGGTGGTGGATTCTACCTAAGATTTCTCCCATTAAATATTATAAAAAATGCAATAAAAAATTATGAAAAACAAAACATACCTGCTACATTTTACATACATTCTTGGGAATTAACACCAGAATTTATGCCAAAAATAAAATTACCATTTAAAGATAGTTTTATCACGTATCATAATTTGGATTCTGCTTTTAAAAAAATGGATAATCTGTTAAAGAAATTTGAATTTACATCTTTTGAAAAATTTTTATCAAAAAATATAATTTAATATTATGCACTAAAGTGTTCTAATGTTTTTTTAATTCCTTCTTCAAAAGAATTTTTTTGTTTCCATCCTAATTTACGTAGTTTTGAATTATTTACAACAAAATTTCCTACATCCACTTTTTTTGTATATTTTGGTGATTTCACAAATTTTACTTTACATTTTGTATATTTTTTTAATATCATTGCAAATTTTTTAAACCAAATTTTTTGACCAGAAGAAATCCAATAAAGTTCTCCAGATTTACCTTTTCTAATAATTAGATTTATTGCTGTTATGACATCATCAATGTATATGAAATCTCTAAAAAATTCACCTTGATTAAAAACTGAAATTTTATGATCTTTATAGGCACTATAAATCAAAAAGTTTACGGCATTTTTATTTGGAATAACTTGTTCACGAGGTCCAAATGAATTAGTTAATCGGAAAACATTTGTTTTTATTCCAAAAACTTCATGATAAATTTTACAATATGTTTCACTTGTTAATCTATTAGCGCCATAAATTGTTGTAGGATTAGATTCAGTTTTTTCATTAACTGGTAGTTTTGAAGGTTTTCCTATAACAATAAATGTACTTCCCAGAATAAATTTAGTTTTTAATTTTAATTTCCTTATAATTTCAAGTAATAATATCGTAGATTTGGTATTAGAATCTAAATCCTCAATTGGATTTTCAAATGATTTTGAGTGTGATGTATTTCCTGCAAGATGAATCACTACATCTGGTTTATATTTTTTCATAATTTTGAAAACCGGTAAATAATTTGTTACATCAATTTTTTTAATTTTGATTTTTTTAGAAGAATTTTTAACATTATTTTTTTTTGATAAACTTTTTGTTAGTATAACTACCTCGTGATTTTTCTTTATTAGAGAATCAGTTAGGTGACTTCCAATAAAGCCTAATCCCCCTGTAATCAAAAACTTCATAAAAAATTGGATGATTAGTAAGTTAAAAATGAATTTACTTTGTTCTACGGAATTATATTTACCAAATTATGATGATTTGGTGTATGAATTCCAATTTATTTGCAAAAATGAATTTATTACTTTCTTCACGAAAAATCTTCAAAAATTGGTATCTATATCCTATAGTATATTTCAAATTAACTAAAAATAAACATGTAATTTTTGAAACTAAAGCTGGTCAAAAAATCAAAATTCGTGTGAATTCAACTGACTTGATGGCCTTAACACACGTTTGGTTAATTCAAGAATACCGCAATGATGGTTTTAACATTGAAACTAATGATATTATAATTGATGTAGGTGCTCATATTGGGTTATTTGCATTGTATGCATCACAATTTTGTAAAAATGGAAAAATAATTTGTTATGAACCCATTAAAGAAAATTATGATCTATTACTTGAAAACATAAAACAGAACAAAATTTCTAATATTATTCCATATAATTCTGCAGTATCAAGTAAATCTTCTACAGTTAAAATCTATCTAAATGAAGATGAATCTGGTCATAGTATGTTTCTTGAAAACAAAAATTTTGTTACGGTAAATTCAATATCATTATCTGACATATTTAAAGAAAATAATATTGCTACTTGTGATTTTCTCAAATTAGATTGTGAAGGTGCAGAATATGAAATAATTGATTCATTAAGAGAAGATTTTTTTCAAAAAATTAAAAAGACTATCATTGAATATCATCGTGCAGATACTAATCCGGAGTTATTAGAAAATCTAACTCAGCAATTAGAATCTCACAACTTTAGAATAAAAATCAAAAAACTTTTTTCAGATATTGGATTTCTTTTTGCAAAATCTAGTTAACTATTTCTTCAGAATTCCTAAAGAATTTTTTTCATTTTCATTTTTTAAAATATTTGGAATAATTTTTTTTGCCAAATAAAAATCAATAAATGCATTATTATCTGAAATATCATCTGATAATAGGAATCCATTTTTTTTAATACAAGGCCACATTAAATTAAATTCAAAATACATATTTTTGTAAGTATGAAGACTGTCATGTAAAAATATATCAATATTTTTCATTGATGATGAAATTTCTTTTAATTTCTCTGAACTTTTCCCTATCATTAATTTCCAATTTTCTTTTAACTCGTTAGGAATTGCAGCGCCAATCATTTTTTTTGTTTCCCATGGTCTAAATGTATTATCGATAGAATATAGTGTACCTTTTCCATTTTTCTTTAGTGCATGAAGAATGTATGATGAGCTAATTCCATATGCAACACCTGTTTCAACTATAATTGATGGTTGAATTATTCGGCATAATCCATAAAGTAATAATCTTGAATCTTCTTGTATTGAGTAGTCTGTAGGATATGGCTTTTTTTTAGATGGAAATTCTTCTTTTTCTAGAGAATCTAGATATTTTTTTAGTTTAATTTCCAAATCTGATATTTCATTTCTAAGTGATGATTTAGTGATTTTAGAATCTGGAAAAAACACATCAAAAACTTCATCTAATAATTTCCCCTTAACTGTATGATCTTTCAAAATTTCTTTTGAATCAGTTTGAGTATCTTGGACAATTTTAATCATATCTGCCCCACTTTTTGGATTTTTTAATGAAAATTTTAGTAATGAAAAATATTTTGAAATTTTATTCATATGTATTTTCTATAATTTTAGTTTATTAGAATTATTATGTATCTATACTTGTTATTAATACTCAATTTGCTTTTGAATTAATTTTTCATTAATTTTAATTTCTTCTAAAATTTTTAGGATTTTTGAGCATGAATTACCTTTTCCATATATGAAATGATTTTTGGTTTTTTCCTTATTTGATTTTAAAATTTTATTAATTGTTTTTTCAATAATCTGACTTGTTGGATTTTCTATATGATGAACATTTGAATCTGATTCTCTATCTTTTTGTCTAATTCCAATATTAATTACATGTGTATTCAAATATGCAGCTTCAACAATTCCACTACTAGAATTACCAATTAAAACACCTACATATTTTAAAAATCCTAAGTAATCTTCTCTTTTGATATTTTTAAATAAATAAAATTTAGAATATTTTTTAGAAAGTAATTCTAAAGTTTGAAAAATTTCATTATTTCCTGCATCTGAATTTGGAGCAATTGCAAAAACTGTTTGTTTTGTTTTTAATATCCCTTCTATTAATACTGAAATTTGATTTTTACTTTTTTCTGGTTCTGTTGTTATTGGGTGTTGTATAAGTAATATATCGTTACCAGTAAATTTGATTTTATATTTTTTTTCTAAATTATTTTTTGAAATTATTTGTTTTCTGTAAATCATATCTATAGATGGTGAACCTACATTAAATACAAATTTTGGTGATTCACCCATTTTGATAATTCTTTGTTTACTTTTTTTAGTAGTTGAAAAATGGATATTTGAAATTTTTGTTATGGCGTGACGTATGGATTCATCTAATCCTGCTTTAGTTTTATCTCCACCTGAAATATGGACATTTGGTATATTCATATGAAATGCCGCTAATGCAGATGCTAATGCCTCATCTCTATCTCCAAGAATTACATTTAGATCCGGCTTAAATTTTTTAAATGCATTAGAAAATTCTATTATTCCTATTCCTAATCCTTTCACCATATCATAATTTGTATTACCTTTAGGAATCATATCAATTTTTTTAGAAATTTTAAATCCATCTTTTCTAATTTCTGATATAGTATTTCCATATTTTTTTGATAAATGCATTCCACAAACTATCAAAACAAGCTCAACTTTTTTACTGTTGTTTATCTTATGTAGCAATGGTTTTAGAATTCCATACTCTGCTCTTGTTCCAGTTGTTACAACAATTTTTCTATTATTTTTCAATCTAAATTTTCTCCGATAGTAGAGTTATCAAACATTTTGGTTAATTCAATTTCTTTTGATTTATCAAAGGCTAATTCCTCATTTTTTTCACCAATACTGATTTTTTTAATTATTAGATTCCCTTTTCCTGTGCTAATTTTTACACTTGCTTCTTGAACTGATATAATTTTTCCAAATCCCTCAACATCATTTTCCTCAATTTCAGCTTTCCAAATCTTAATTTTTTTATTTTTAAACATTGTATATGCTCCAGGATAGGGATGTGTTGTTGCTCTGATTAATTTATGGATTTCACTATTTGATTTGGACCAATCAATTCTTCCATCTTCGGGTGTTCGTTTTGGCCACTCTTCAATAAAATCTAACTCATTTTGTTTTTTTCTTATAATGATACCTTTCTGAATTTGTGCTAAATTTTCTTTTAGCATTATTTTTCCTATCTCTATAATTTTTTGCATTAAACTTGTTGCATCCTGATTTTCTGAAATTAAAAATTGTTTTTGATCTAAAATGTCTCCATTATCAATTCCTTCATCAATCCAAAAAAATGTTAAACCACTTTTTTTTAATTCTTTGATAATTGTCCATGGTATTGGAGCTCGACCCCTATATTTTGGTAATATTGTTGGATGTGAACCAAAAACTCCAATCTTTGGAATTTTGATTAAATCTATTTTTAATAATTGTGACCATCCTAAAACCAAAATTAAATCTGGCTCTATTTTTTTAATAATGGTGACATTTTCTAAATCATTAATATTGTCTTTAATTTTATAATGTGGAATATTGTATTTTTTACTTAGTGAACCAAAATCTCCAAAATCACTATAATTTTTCTTTTTAATTTCATCATATGTAAAAAATGCAGAAATTTTATAATTTGACTCAAGAATTGTTTTTGCCCATTCTACTCCTGCAGTAACTCCTGAAACAAAAACTATCTTCAAATTTTTATACTGCTTCATAAGTAACAAATTTTATTTTCAACTATAAGGATTATTAATGAATCATAATGTTGTTAAACATGAGAATTCTTGTTCTATCTGCACACCCAGATGATGAAACATTTGGTATGGGTGGAACAATAAAAAAATATTCTGACCAAGGTGCTGAAATTGATATTTTTGTTATCAGTGATGGTGCATCTGCACAATATTCTGACAAAAAAATGATTGATGTTAGAAGAGAATCTTGTATAAATGCAGGTAAAATACTTGGTGTCAAGAATTTTGATTTCCTAGACTTTCCAGATGGAAAACTAGATAGTATATCGACTTTAGAAATTACACAAAAAATTGAAAAAAAAATCTCTAGTATTAAACCAGAAATAATTTTCACCACACCAAATAATGATGGTCATCAAGATCACAAAAAAGTTAATGAATGTACATTGATAGCCGCTAGACCAAAAACCATTCATGTAAAACAAATTATTCAGTATGAATTATTTAGTACCAACAGAACCTCTTTTTCCCCTAACTTTTTTGTTGATATTTCAAAAGAATTTCAAACTAAACTAGATTCAATTAAACAATATGATTCTGAGATTGAAAATTATCCTCATGTTCGTTCTATTAAAGCAGTAGAAACTCTAGCAAATATGCGAGGAGTTGAATCTGGATTTGAAAAAGCTGAAGCATTTAAGATTATTCGCTCCTATATGATATGACACCAAAAGATTCTAAGATCATCTGTCTTATTCCTGCCAGATATGGCTCAAAAGGAGTTGTTAATAAAAATATAAAAATGATAAAAGGAAAACCTTTGATTGCACATGCAATAGAAAAAGCAAAAAAATCAAATATTTTTTCCAAAATTATTGTGTCTACTGATCACAAAAAAATACAAAAAATTTCAGAAAAATTTGGTGCTGAAGTACCATTCATAAGACCAAAGAAATTTGCTAATGACACTTCCAGTATGAATGATGTGGTATTACATACAATAAAAACTCTGGAAAAATTAGATTACTCCTTTGAACAAATTTTTCTTTATGATGTAACCACATTCTTCCTTGAATCAAATGATATAATTAGAATGAAAACATTATTTGACAAATCTGATGTTCACACAGTCATTTTATCATATAAGACACATCTTAATCCATACTTTAATCAAATGGAGTTAAACAATAACGGATTTTTAAAAATTTCAAAAAAATTGAAAAAAGATTTCTTTTCACGTAATTCTGTA
>Ga0315316_10000839_pt1 | contig 20908 bp, 30 predicted proteins | sample M160m3416metaG_FD_203702 | JGI IMG/M metagenome (GOLD analysis project Ga0315316, IMG submission 203702) | Ammonia-oxidizing marine archaeal communities from Monterey Bay, California, United States - M1 60m 3416 | ecosystem: Environmental > Aquatic > Marine > Intertidal zone | place: USA... | reverse complement strand
ATGTAACTTCTACAGGAATCTTAGACTTCTCTCTAACAAACCTAGACTTCTCAACATTAATTACAAATTCATAACCTGTAACTTCTGTTCCTGTCTTTTGTTGTCGCCTACCAATAATAAAAATGTTATCTGCAGAATAGTAAATACCTGTACCACCACTAACAACATCTTTAGGAAACAATCCTATCTCTTTATATGTATGGTTAACAACAATAGCAGGAATATCTTTAATTGTTAGATGAGGTGTAATCATTCTAAATAAGGACTTCATTTGTTTAGCCCTTGTCATGTCTGCTACACTCTTACCTTCTAAGGCATCTTCTACTTCTTTCTTAGAAGCTAAGTTACCTACAGAGTCAACAACAATCATAATATTATCTTGTCTTTCAACACCATTTAATTGTTGCATCACATCATGTTTTAATTGTTCAATGTCTGCAATAGGTGTATGTAATACTTTGCTAGTATCAATATCAAAAGTCTCAAAATAAGACTTAGGTGCACCAAACTCACTATCATAAAATAAAACAACACCTTCTGGATATTTCTCCTGGTGTGCCTTAATTAATAGCATAGCAAATGCTGTTTTAAAGTGTTTACTAGGACCTGCAAATACTGTTAGTCCAGGTGTAAGTCCACCATCCAATTTACCACTTAAAGCAACATTAACTGCTGGAACAGATGTCTGTATTAAGTCTTTATCATTAAAAAACTTAGAATCAGTTAGAATGTTTGTATCTTTAATCGTGGAATTTTTTTGTAATTTATCTAATAGATTACTCATTATTTCTCCTACTTTTATTAGCTTCCAAAGCTGTTTTCATTATGTTATTTGTATTGTAGCACAGCGAAGAAGCATGTGTCAAATCTTTTGGTAAACAAGTTCCACCAAAACCATGTAGTCCATCAGGACCAGGAACAGCCCAATGTGTTCCTCCTAAGTTAGCATCCTCTTCTAAAAAATCCTGTATTACTTGATAGTCAGTATCATAAACATCACAGATTGCTTTGAAGTCATTTGCTAATCCTACTTTAACTGCCAGTGCAGCATTTCTAAGCATTTTTATTGCACTTGCCTGTACAGGTGTAACTTGTTTTACAAATTTATTTCCTCTGGACATTAAATCTATAAAAGGATCACAGTTATAACAACCAATTAAAAGATCAATGTTTTCATCATCAACATCTTCCTTCCAATGTTTCTCTCTCAAGAATTCTGGCATTATAATCAATCCTCTATTAGCATATTGAACAGCTTGATCAGGACCTATTGTACTCCTAATAATAGGTTGTACTCCTATATAAAGTTCTGATAGTATCTTATCTATAATAGAAGTGTCTAAAGATCCGTTCTTTAGGTTAGTTGGAACACAAATAAATGCGTAATCTATTTCTGCCCAATTATCTACTGTATATCCTAAGTCAGGATCTTGAATATAAACATCTAAAGGTTCTTCAAATTTTTCCTTTAGAAGATATTCTGTAGCTTTACCTACGAATCCGTATCCAATGATTGCAATTTTTGTATTCTTTTCCATTGCTCTTCAATCTCTTTTTCTTGATCTTCAAGTTTCTTTTTCTGAAACTTAATTGTATGCCCCTGTAATTCTGGATTCAAGTGTCGCGATTTGTTCTTCCTTCTTCTTTGTCCAGTTCTTTTCATTGCGTTCCTTTCCTTGCACAATTTTTGGTGTAAATTTAGATGCTTTAAGTCTTTCTAAAGCACCTTCCCTTCTAGCTTTTACGCCTTTCTTTCTCCAAGCATGAGTTCCCATTATAACTCCTCAATAATTCCTAGTATCTCTGCAACAAAAAAAGCTGCTAAAAATACTTGCCATGCCCATGGCTCGTTAATAACAAATGGTATCACACAACCACCACATCTGAAACCACTTTTCCATATACTATACATGAAGTGGCTATCTCTCTCATCTTTATTTTTCATATTTTACTCCGTCAATATCTCCTTTAAAAAAACCATCTATTAATACATACATCATGGTATTAGAAACTATTAATACTCCAAACATTGCCCAGCCTGCCATAATATCCATTATCCAAATAAATCCTCTAGTGTAGCTTGTGGCTCTGTATTCCATCCTAAAGGTTTCAATATATTTTCTAAAGGATCAATAAATGCTTTCTGAAATATTAAATCATAATCTACATACTTGTTCACACCAAACTCCTTAGGAAGTTTAGTTACAAAGGCAATAGTATTTTCATGTAAACTATTAGGCTCCTTTAAATAAAGGAACTTAATCTTGTCGCCTTCTTGTATTTTCTCATACTTAAGGTTCAAACTTTGATCTTTTAAGAGCTTATTATACAGTAAAGAACCACGAACATGTATAGGTGTGCCTTTCTGATAAATGTCTGCTGTAGATGTGTATTTTTGTAAATTGTTACAACCTCGAGGGAAGGCAATTTCTTCTACAGATAATGTTTTAAAATGTTTCTGTGCCTCAGCAATATATGTTTGTAAGTGTTCTTCATCACTAGTCAATACCAAACGAACTGCCTCTTTCAAACTATCACGAATAGGAGCTGGAGTCGAGGACCTTACAATTTCTAAACCCATAACTTTCAACTTAGGATCTTTTAGTCTTAGTCCTTCATCATCTAAAACATTTAAGGCATATCTTTTCTTAGCAACAAATACACCTTTGTCTGCGATAACCTCACGCTTAAAATCTATTCTATTTTCATAAGCATTTGTATACTTAGCCAAACTAGCCATTGCCTGAGCAATAGCAGGTTCTATTTTGTCTGTAGCAATTTGATCTAACAAACCTACAACCTTATCTGTTTCCTTGTTAGGGAAAAATTCATCTACCATTTTCTGGCATGTAACATAACAAGAGTCAGTATCACTATAAAAGGAATACACTTTATCTTCTGTGCCACATACTTTATTCATATACTTATCTAAAGCCTTAGCAGTATCTCGAATAACTAATTGTCCTGACATTGTAATACCTTCTGCAATCCTATCATCATAGAATCTAAAGTACTGGTTTGCCATGGCACCATATAAACTGTTTAATTGGATCTTACGAGCCATCTGAAAATTGTTGTATTTAGCAATCTCATTCTGATAAACTTTAGCACCTGTCTCCTGGAACTTCTTCTGAGACTCCTGCATCAACTTCTTATATCTTAATCTATCATTAAAGAATGTTTGTACTAGTTCAGGCATAAAGCCTTTCTTTTCACGGGTATAACAAGAGCCATTACCAGCCATAGCATAGTTCTTTTCAACTAGTTTATCTAGTTTATATCTATCTAGTTGATCGTCTACTTTCACATCATAATTAAAGCCTGGAACAATAGTTTCAGGACTCATATTGTACTGCATAATAATTGAAGGATATAGACTTGTAGCATCGAAACTAGATACCCATTCATAACTACCAGGGACAGGTTCTTGTACATAAGCACCTTCAATTTGTCTGTCTTTTCTACCACCACCTTGTCCTACAACAATCTTCCTTTCCCAGAGATAATTGTAAATTAAAGAGTCCCAGATTCTAACAGGGGAGAACACATCTCCAAAGTTACATTTAGCATCGTATGCCATTGTAAGAGCTAACTGTATAAGTTGCATCTTGTCTTCTAGTTCGTCAACAATAACTGTATCAATAATATTGTATTCAACAAACCTGTTCCAGTCGTTGTCATAGAATTCTTTAAATGTGTCAAAACCAGACTCTAGTTTGTTTTTACCTAGTTCTGTTTCTGCAATAAAATCTAGTTTGTAAGACTCTCGAGTAACATAAGTAAACTTCTTATATAGATCTAAATAATCTAATTGTGCAACACCTGTAATTTCAAATGCTGTCATCTCACGATTAGCAAACCTAATAGGTCGTTTGTTAACTAATCCAAAAGGAGAGAATTTTTTATGTTCACCCTCACCTAATATTCTTTCTGTTCTTGTAATAAGATATGGCATATCAAACAGATTAGAGTTCCAACCTGTAATAACATCAGGACAGTTTTCTTCCCACCATTCAAGGAATGTTTTAAGTAATGTATATTCATCATTACAGCCTATCCACTCCACATCTAAATGTTCTGTTTCTTTAGAAGGAGTAAACTCCCCGAGTCCGAAGGTTGTTATTTTCTTGGTGCTGTTATTTTGTAAAGTAATAACGAGTACCTTCTCGCTCGGAGAGTCTACATTAGGAAATCCACCTTCAGATGTTGTTTCAATATCTATAGAGTAGATTGCCATTTTACTAGCATCCCATTCAACAGTACCGGGAAATTTCTCGGTTATGTATTGATAGGCGTAGTAGTTTTGTCCAAATATAGGAAAGTTAGAAACATCCTTATATCTGTCAAAGAAGGCAGTTGCCTCCTTATTCGTTTCAAACTGTATAGGCGAAACTTGTTCGCCGTAAATAGTTTTATAATCTGATTGTTTTTCTGATGGAACGAATAGAGTAGGTCTAAAGTCATGTCTCGCTTTGTACCTTTGTCCATTCTTAACACCACGGACAAGTATCTTATCTCCGTAATGCCTCGCATAAGTATAAAAATTCATAACAACACCTTAAACATAATATAGACATTATGCACTCTTTCGTACTTAATGTCAACTAGATTTCTTTAACTCTGGTCCTATTTTTCAAGTGTCCTTCAGCAATATCTGCTTTACTTGCGCCGTGATAGGAAACGGCATGATGTTTGTGAATCATTAGTTCATTGATATTTGTATTACCATCTAAACTAAGAAATTCACCAAGTATCCTTCCATACTTACCTTTTTTATCGAGCCTCGTTTTGAGTATAGCTCCATCTTGTATCTGTTCTGTGAGGAACTTCTTCGCCATGAGTCCATATCGTTTTTCGTCGAGGTCACGGGTTCTACTTTCCGGTGTGTCGATACCATATAACCTGATCCTTTGTTTTTTAAGCCATACTCCGAAGCCCAAGTCGATATCCACATCTACAGTATCTCCATCTATAATTTTGTGTATGTTTATTCTATATTGATACATTATTTTCCTTTAGGGTTGTTCTTTGCTTCATTTAAAACTTTTTTATTAACAAAGTCTGGTTTAATAATTCCTGACTCTTTAACACCAAACTTATCATTATAAGTTTTAAGCATTTCTTCACCAGGGTCGTAAATAGATACCACATGATTTGGAAATAGTGGTACTTTATGATCTTTTGCAAATGGAGCGTAAGGCGCTAGCCCAACAGTAAAATCTGTTTCACTTCCAGGTTGAGGCATGATCATAATAATAGCAGGTTTGTTTATAAGTAAAAACTGCCTACTTTCCATTTCGAGTTCTTCGAGATCTCCAATTAAGTCTTCACCTGTTGTAAGTTTAACGATTTGTATGTTGGCCATAGCGCCTTCTCCTTTTAATTATTTAATTTCAATAGATGTAGGTTTCTTTTCCTCTGGGATTTCATGTACCAGTGAAATAGATAAAACTCCATCCTTCAATTCAGAACCTGTGACTTTAACTTCATCAGCCAATGCCCATGTTCTAGTAAAATTGCGTTCTGCAATTCCTTTATGTAAGAACTCCGCCTTAGGCGTATGGTTCTGTTCACCTTTGACAACAAGGTTGCCGTCTTCCACAACAATATCTAATTCATCTTTACTGAATCCTGCAAGAGCAATTTGAATTTCATAATTCTCAGCGTCTAGCTTTTTAATATTATAAGGTGGGAAAGAGTTAGATTGGCCTCCTTCAACGGTGTGAAGTCTGGTAACAGCGTCAAAGACTCTGTCAAATCCAATTAGTCTACTTTCTATTTGTGGGAATGCTGAAACAAAATCGTTCCAGTTAGTCGTGTTTAATCTTACCATTTTAGTTTCCTCCTATTAGTTAGCAAGGTTAATATATGATACCCTTTCGGCGTATCACTATTATTTATAAGAGTTTTATTGTTTTTCTTGCTCATCTAGGGTTTTTTGGTATTCGCCATAGTTATATACATTAGCTCTAAACCATAAGTTAATAGCAATCTTCTCGCCTCTAATAACTGGTCTTGAACCGTGTAATGCTTGATCTAAAGACTTATCTGTTCCGGTGTGTGTTGTACTAAAGAAAATACATCTATTTGCCTTAGGTGTTATTTCTATATTTAAATGAGGAAATGTTGTTTGTCCGCCTTCTGTAACATCAGTCATATATAATAAAGCTGTAAATATTCTATTACCCGCCTCTGGACGATTCATCTTTAAATTTTCTGGCGAAAAACAATCATGATGTGGAGCATATTCTTGTCCCAAATCATATTTAATTACTGATAGTTCTTCTGCCTGTGTATAATGTAATCTTAAAGTTGCTGCTGCTAAATCTCTAAAGGCACAAGCAGCTGGTAATTTAGCATAACCTAAGGGAGCTGACTGATTTGTTCTCAACCTATGTATAGTGGACTCTCCTGTTTCTGCATCTACTACACTAGCTCTATCAAATGTATCCTCTCCTTCTCTAATACCTTCAAGTATTAAATCGAATAAAGGTTTAGGGAGAAAATCGTCTATTGTAAAGACCGTAGGGTTATTCATTATAAACCCTCGGAATTCTCCAACTTTATGATCCGAGTAATCTGCTTTCAATGGGTCCATTATTAAATCCTATATTTGGAAAGGCATCTTTAAAATCTGTGCCTCTTCTTTTATCATGTTCATATACAAAGTGCCAAAAATCTCTTCTATGTTTTAGAAGTTCTAAGTCTTGAAATCTATTTGCCTTTATCCAGCCTACTGTCTTTCTATATTTTTCTATTTCTGCTGTACTAAAGACATCATACATTTCCATTGTCTTTAAACTGTTCTCCATAATACTTATATGAGTATCATCTAAAATTTGTGCTGAAAGGTGTTCTGGATTTGTCATATAAGGCATGTCTATTGTAATTAAATCTCCATATGTATTTTTAAGTTCTGCCATTTTAAATATGAACTCTTCTATATTATGAATAGATAAAAAATTAAATGTATTCATTATTCCTACTGATATTCCGTTACCTAGTAATCTGTGTAAATTTTCCTCAAAATGTGAGGTATCTAATCCATGTCTAATATACTCTGCCTGTTTACCCCATGAATCAATACTAGCATAAAGTTTTGTATTAGGAATATCTTTAACCAAACCTATATACTTTTTTACTCTATTTTCTGAAACCATAAGATTAGAATTGCAATGGAATGTTAATCCTTTTCTTGGGTTATCTTTTACATATTGGAGTAACTTATATGTGTTCTTATCTAATAAAGGCTCACCACCTGTAACTCTAAGCACAAATAAATGCTTATATGCCTGTGGAAACCATTTCCAAAACTTAGATACATAGGGAGAGTTTTCTATCTGAGGTGATTCTATTTTATTATAAGGTATTGATAAATTGTAAGGCCCTTTTTCCTCTATTTCTCTTTCCCATGTTGTACTGAATACAGGACCACAATAGGAACATGCCAATTGGCATTTGTTAGTAAATGATAGTTCTAAATACTTAGGATAAACATATCCTGTTCCAGCATCAGTTGCTTCTTTTACTATATCTCTATTATGTTTAAAAAACTGAACGGCAAGAGTTTGCCTATCTGATATAAGTCCAAGATCCTCTACCTCCCAACAATAAGAGCACTCTGAAGGTTTATTGCCTTGCAACATCTCAGCTCTTTTTTCAATCTTTTGAGGTGTATTATGTAAGTCGGCTCCTAGTGGAATTTTCTGTGTAGGACAATGATAACAGGAATGACTTTCACCTGTACCTAAGTGCATTTCTAAATGATACCATTTAAGCACGCAGAAGCCAGGACCTACATTGTCCTGTTCGTCTTTAATAAGTTGGAGGGCTTCTATCTGGTTTTTATTTAACTTTCTTTCCAATGTTGTATTTGGGGATAAGATCCCACTCACCTTTCTCTTTGAACGATATTATCTTTATTTGGCTTAAAGGAGCATAGTCCTCTACCTCAGAAATAATATTCACAAGTCCCCAATCCTGGAGTAGCTTTGCAATAGTATTTCTTCTTTGTAAATCGTTATCTTGAAAGTCTGCTTCCTTTCCATCAAGAGCAAATAATTCTTTGAAGTGCGTAATAAAATATCTACCTTTTTTATGGAGGATATGACATGACTGATAAAGTACTTGTTCTTTCTTTGAAGCAACTCCGATTCGAGATAAAGTTTCCCTAACCTTCAGAAAGTCTTCTGGGTCGTTTAAGGTAACTTCTAAGGGTGAATACCCTGGATAGTTTATGTTAAAGTAATTCTCTTGATCACTCATCTCAATCTAAATTCCTAATTTTATTATATAAGTTAGTTTATATAGATGTATTTATACTTTACCGCCTTTAGACGAATTGAGATGTAGCTTAATTAGATCAATTTGTGTTTCATTTAATAGATTAAGTGCTTCTTTAGCTTTCATGAAAGAATAACCGAAGAACTGTTGAATAGCTTCAATGTTTTCTTCTTCACTCTTAATCCATTTATTGTATCTTTTAGCAGGCCTGATAATGTCTTTTAGAAAGTCATATTGCATTTTGTTATCAATATGAGGCCTTGCATTCATTTCGTTAGCAGCAATAACTGTGTCTTTGCCAAATCCCATAGCACGATTTACAATAAAAGGATTATATTCTTTTTCTGTCCTTTCATCTACTATGAGGTTTTCTTTTGTCGTGTTAATACTATTAGCGAAATCAAAAGGAGAGATCTTTTTAAGTTTCTCTTGAAACTCTTCTTCATTAATTTCTTCTATTGGATCGCCAAATCCTTCTAAAATTGCTTTTTCAACCATATCCAAATCCTTGTTACTAATATGTATGTTATAGAACCTACAAAGAACCAAGTAAAAAAGTTATACCACCAACTACTCATATTAACCAAAACTGTAACTGATTATTAACATTATTATTATAAAATATATTGTTAATATTTTTATGTCTGTATCATTATCCATTACTTTTCCTTTCATAGAACATATAGACGCCATATAAACTGATTAGAAACCAAAATACTTCTATTACAATACTAGCAAGATTAGGAGTATAAATCAAACTAACTGTAACCAAAATTGCTACAATTAAATTATTAAAACTATACCAGAACCCTTTAGGATCAATTCTATCTATTTGTAAAAGTGCATATGTTATTATTAATAATGCTACTCCACTCAATCCTATTATATCTGGTAATGTCATTCCTTTATTTTCTTTTTTGTGTTCTTTTTCTTTTTAGATTTCTTCTTTAATTTTTTAGTGTACGAATCGTTAGGAGCAACTTCTGCGTCCCAATTCATAAACCTTCTTCTTAAGAGTAAATCCCAATCTATATCGTATACGCCCATTATTTAAATTTTGTCCTTGCATAGTCATTAAAAACTTGCTTTTTTCTAACACCACCACCTCTTCGTTTACCTGGTGCAGATGTTATAGGCGGTCTACTAGGATCATGTAATTTAGATTGCCAAAGATCAAATTCTTGCTTTGCCTTTCTCATAGTAGATAGTCTCTTTTCTATTCTCCATCTACCTAGATAATATATACAATTTAGCCTATGTGTATCCCACCATCTTTTCTCATGCCAATTTTTAGCATGTCTTTCTTTCTCATATTCTGAGAATTCTTCAGGTCTGTCCTTCCTACCAACAGTCTTACCATCTTTGTAGTTAGGATTATCTTTTCCTCTTCCATACATTACCAATGCCTCAATACGCCAGAAATGATAAAGAAGCATGTGAAGAAATTAACAAGAACTACAATAGTTCTCATAACTGCAACAGCATCTGCTTCACTTGAATTGTCGCTAGCTTTCTCACCTAACGACATACACCATAATTTCCATATCTTACTTAAAGTCAATATATTTCCCCTCTTTTAATGTTTCGTAACCTGACATTAAAAGTTCGGTTACTGTGATTTCTCTCTTTTTAGCTTCTTTTTGTATTTCTTCTTTTTGTGCCTGAGAAACCCTAATTTGGATTACCTGCGATTTGTTGGCCATTACTTAAATTCCGTATCTACCATAATTTCAGTTAAAGCTGCTGTGAGATTAATTTCTTGATCTGCCACAAAAGCTGCCTTGTACTGATAATCTGCTATTGTTAGTACTAAGCGAGCAGGACTCTTAACTTCTTCTAATAGGATATCGTATATCTGACGAAATATAGCCTGAGGATCTGTGTCCACATTGTTGGCTACCCATTGTCTCATCTTACGCCAATCCTTCTCTCTGAGGCTCTCTACAAGTGCCTTAGCGTTAACTTCCTGGAAGTTACTAAGTATACCCTCATCTATAGAACCCCCTACAGAGTACCGCTGTAGCTCATTTATGACCCTTCTATAGTCAGGAAAGTGCTTCATTAGGAGCTCAGCAAGCACCTTTTCCGAGTATACAACACCCTCGGATGTCAGTATATACTGCATTCTTCCCATAAACTTAGAGGCTAATACAGGGCGATCTGAGGGTGCTAGTTTAAAGTCTATAACAGTAGTCCTGCTGTGTAAGGGCTCTATAAGCCTGTTAGCATAGTTACATGTAAATATAAACCTACAGTTCTCAGCAAACTGTTCTATGAACCCTCTAAGGGCTGGTTGAACACTATCTCTGTTCATATAGTCTGCCTCATCAAGAATAACAACCTTAGTCTTACCCTCGAATGAGACAGCTGAGGCAAATTGTCTAATCTTAGTTCTTAGGGTATCTATCTGCCTACCTTCATCACTACCATTAATAACAATGTAATCACATTCTAACTCATTACATAAAGCACGAGCAATAGTAGTTTTACCTGTACCTGCTGTGCCACTCAATAATAAGTTAGGGACTTCACCCTTCTTAATAAACTGTTGAAATTGTTTTTTCACATCCTCAGGGAGAATGCAATCATCTATACGAGTAGGCCTATATTTCTCTACCCATAAAAATTGTCCTGGTTCCATAATCACTCCTAATCATAATATAATTTGTGGCGAACTTTTTTTGCTCCAAAATATCGGCCACTTTTTCCGAGGGTAAAAAGGTCTACGAGAATTTCTCCTTAACATCTGTCGTATCTGAAAACTCGAGATCTATATGCTTACCTTCCTCTTCGTTAACTGAGGACCATCCATATGCCTGGATTTGTTCCAATACATTTTCAGGTGCACTCAATTCATAAGGATCACCTTCTGCATTGTCTGTAAAGCCAGGTTCAACAAATTGTTGAATTACATCTCCACACTCAACTATAGCTGCGTATCTCCAAGATCTAACTCCAAAGGATAAATTATCCTTCCTAACATCCATACCCATTTTAATAGCAAACTCAGCGCTACCATCTGGAATAATCTTAACATTAACAATGCCTTGTTGTTCTTGCCAGGCTCTACATACGAACCCATCATTAACTGTAAAGCAGTAAATGTCATCAATACCCGCCTCTCTAAAACTGTGATACAGTTCTTCATAACCAGGTAACTGTTGACTAGAACATGTAGGAGTAAAAGCACCAGGCAATCCAAAGATTACCACTCTCTTACTATCAAAAAGAGTTTCCCTAGTTAGGTCAACCCATACTGTCTCGCCATCAGATTTTGTAACTTGCCTTGATAGTTTAAAATCAGGCACCCTTCCAGGTAAATTACTCATTATCTTCTCCTTCAAAAGGATTAACTTCGCCCTTCATTACTTTTCTAACGATGTTAATCGCAGGATTAGGCCTAGTAAAAATATATTCTACTGTTTCGCCTTCCTTGTTAAATTCAACTACCCAGCCATTCTGTGCTTCACGGATAGTTACTTCTAATTTATCTTCTCCCATGTTACTCTCCTATTTCTGATGAACGCTCAAGCGCCAACCAGTATTTAGTATCTCCCTTACTAGAATCTAGGAACATGAACTTTTTCTCAGATAAAATAACACTATAAGCACCAGGGATAATCTTAAAGTTTTCCACTGCTAGCCTAGCATCGAATTTTTTATCTGTTTGTCCTATAACCTGTCTAAAAGAATTAGACTTAGGTGTAGCAGGGTCTCCTACTGTAATAACTACCTGAGAACCATCACCAACTACGCTTAACATAGGAGCTGCTGTAATAGCTGCTGCCTTAAGGATCATGTCAATGTCCTCTTTAGTTAAATCGAATTGGAAGAAGTTATCAACTTCAATACTCTTGTCAGGAGCACTAACAATAATGTTAGGGTCTGCATAAAAGTATTCAAATACAGAAGATCCTTTTGTAACTTTAAGACTCTCATCTCCAAAGTCAACATCTGTATCTTCCATTACAGTAAGAAGGGAAAGCAGGCTATTCAAATCATAGACTGCAAATTCTTTAGGGAATGTTTCTTTAATCTCAGCTCGAGCAAAAATGTTTTTGCCTGTGCTAATTGTAGAAAGTGTGTTCCCTTCACGAACCAGAATGTTCGTATTAATTGTAGCGAAATTCTTGAGGGTATCAAGAGTATCTTTGCTTAGTTTCATAATATTCTCCAAATTTAAAACCTATAAGTGTATTATAGATTCTTACATACTAAAAGTCAATGGTCTTTAGGACCAATTCATATAATTATTCAGGCCAAAGAGTTGAATCTTCGCCTGCGTCGTTATTAAGGACAACAGATAATGTTAGATCTGAATTATCAGCAATTGCGGTTTGTACCCAATTTTTATATGAAGTTAAATCATAATCTTCTTGTACATCTCTTGCATCTTTATAAGTTTGATAAGCTGCGTCGCTATCATGCTCGATAACTACCGTCAATGTCAATTCATCTCCTGATAAAGAGAAGCTAATATCCACGCCGTTGTCCGTGAACCATTGCCTTCTCCAAGTATCAAAATTTGCATTGTGATCTGATAGTTTAGGGAAGTCAATTCCTGTATTAGTCCTTGTATAAACCGTTGTTATTGTAGCTGCCATTTGTTTATCCTAATTAATTGTTCTAATCGTATTATTTATAAGAGTTTAATCGTCTAAATAATGTTTTACGGTATTATTATCGTGTTCATTAAGTGCAATAATAGCGTAATGTAGGACCTTCATAAGATCCTTTCTGTAGTCTTCTGGACTGCCTTTTTTACCGTAGCGTTGTGCATATTTTAGAATGTTACCTATGGAAAATCCTATTCCATGTCCACAATCACTAATGAATTCTGTTGATTGAAATTTGTTTCGACTATAATGTCCTGTATAAGTGGCGTCGATATACGATTGGAGCTCTCTAATGAGAGCTCCTTCGTTGAACTTATACTCCGGTTCTTTAGCTTTCGCCATCTGCGTGTATCTCCTGTTCAGTTTCTTCGGTTTCATCTAGTTCAACACTAGGGTCAACCTTGGCATACAAATCAATGAATGCCTGTTTGGTGTCTTCGTCGAACCTATTAACACAAAGTTGAACTGCTTTTTGCTTGTCCTTAAACACGGCAAATGCGTTAACAATGTGCTCCAACCTTCTTGTTGAAATAAGTTCGTCAATAGCACCTTCGTAATATGTTTTACGAATTACATCACTCCAAGTAACAAGGTGTGTCGCGAAGTCTTCGTCAACATTGTTGACTTTTTCCATCTTCTTGATCACTATCTTTTTCTCGGTAGCTAGTGTAGGGTACTCCTGCTCGACTGTAATTGCAAACCTTTCTAGGAATGCCTCGTCGAGTATGTTGGCTGAAATAAATTTGCCATCATCTGAACCTCGACCCTTAGTATTAGCTGTCGCCACTAAGTTAAATCCAGGAGCAGGAGTAACGGTTTCGCCGGTCTTCTTGTTGAAATAAGGTTTCCCCTCAAGGATGGCTTGTAAGCACATCAACTTATTTGAACCCCTATCGACTTCATCAAGAATGAGAACAGCGCCCCGCTTCATCGCGGTGAGGACGGGCCCTTCTCTATAAACGACGTTTCCGTCAACTAATGTATTGCCACCGATTAAATCATCCTCATCAGTTTCAATACTAATATTTACTCTTATAGCCTCACGCTTAAGATTTGCACATACTTGTTCAACCATTGTAGTCTTACCATTACCTGAAAGTCCTGATATGAATATTGGGTAGAACATGCTAGTGCTTAGGACTGTTTTCAAGTCCTTGTAAAAACCAAATGGTACAAAAGTAGCATCCTTATTAGGGATCAAATCATCTACTTCTACAGCTAGTTTAGCTTGTACCAACACCTGTGGAGCTTGGGTTTCAACCACTGCTAAAGGTGCTTGTTGAGCCTGTTCAATGGGCTGTGCCTGAGCAACCTGTCCACCAAACATGCTGGTTAAATTATAAACCCCTCTGTCAACTTTGACTTCAGGTTTGCCGTTAACCAACCACGCTGGGAAACCTAAGCCTATTGAGCTAGCAGTTTCAATGATTTGTTTACGGGTAAAAACTCCAGTGCCATTGTCCTGTGACTGTAACGCCTGGATTAAGTTTTCTCTATCTATTGCTTTCATATTATAAGTCCTCACTTTTATTATTTAATATACATGTATTATGCACTCTGGCGAACCAAGAGTCAAGCATTTTATGTAAATCTTTTGAAATCTTTTTCCCTCTATAAGGGGCTATGGCAGGGGCTAAATCCAGGGTACCTAGTGTATTACCTAGGTCTACTTCTCCCCTTAGAGGGGTGCTAGTAGGGTCGTTTTTGGTTAGTCTTATCATCTATGCCACTAAGTCTATTATTTGGTTAAGGAATGTTCTAGAAGTCTTCTTGTTTTTGTTGAAGTTTCTGAACCCTCTAAGTAAGTCACCTTTCTTATTGGACTTCACATCTAACTCTTTATGTTCAATCTTAAGATCATCTCTACCTTTAAGTAAGAACCTAGCGTCATATCCAAATGCTGGAGTAGTAACTGCAAACTTCTTGGCAAGTACATCCTTCCATACATTCTCAATCCATGAGCTGGACATGTAGTATTCTGCCTCACCGTCCATCCAAGCATCTGCTTGATGTTCTGTGTGGAATGCTTCTCTTTTACCGTCAACAATGTGGAAGTTGATTAGTGTAGAACCAGTTACTCTTTTGTAATGTTCTAAGAGTGTCTGTGTAGTAACACCATCTCTTCTGGAGTAACCATCTTTCTGTGGAAGTCTAGTTACCACTGCACCATCTTTAACGGCAATTTGGTCTGAGTAAACGGATTCTGTACCTACTCTGTCTTCCATATCTCTTTCTGTTCTTCTGAAAGTAACTGAATCTGTAGCACCACCATCTGTTAAGAAAATTGTTGTAAGTAATTCTACATTATATTTCTTTTGGAAATCTTTTGCCACTTCAGTTGCCATGATTACTGCTGAATTAAGTGGTGTACCACCTAGTCTAAAGTATTCGTTAGTGATGTAACCAAAGTATGGGTTCTCAGAATTAGCAACATCATTGTAATATCTACCTCTACCATAACCTATTTTCATAAGTAATAAGTATGAAATTGCGTTGATGAATTCTGTTTTCTTACATGTTGAGCTTAGCATATGAACAAGTGCAAAGCTTGAATCAGTAACTAAAATCTCACCGTCTGGTGTGTTCTTAATTGCTGTCTTGTTCATGTCCGAATTTTCACTCCAAGGACTAGTAGACTCTTTTGTATCGTAATCATATGGACGATTGTTTGAAAAACCATATACATCAAATGGAATGTTAACCTTTCTGCAGAACATTGCCATATTCATCATCTGTTCTAAAGTACCTTCCATTTGTCTGTGCATGCTACCTGATAAGTCAACATACATTATGATACCATGGTTCTTACCGTTAGGAATAATCATGTTCTTTTGGAATAAGTCTTCAGTCAATTTGTAAGCCCAAAGCTTGTCCTCATTAAGATCACCTGACTTAGATTCTCTAGCCTTCTTGTTGGCAGCTGCTGCTTTTTTAAGTTCAAACTGTTGAGCCATGGATGCTACTACTGGAGCAGTATCTTTAAGGAACTTAGCATATAACTTAGAAGCTATGCCTTTAAGTTCTGAGTTAGGAACTTCTTTCTCATCATAGTAATAATCGTCTGAGTTTTTATCTAACTCTTTAAGATCAATTGCGTTATCCCAATCATATAGTTCGTTCATTGGGACAATCCAATCTTTAGCCTTGAACATTTTCTGAGGGCTAACATAAGTAATTGGCTTAGCATCTACATCAACAAGTTCTGATTCGTTTCTTCTGAACTCCTCATCTGTAATTGACTTTTGGCCTTCGTTGTCTAGGAAGCCATGCATCTTTTCAACTTCTTCAATAGCTTCTTTAAGCTCTTCTTGTTTCTCTTTGTTTTCTTTTAAAGCTTCGTTGTAAAGTTCTTGAGCTTTTTCTTCTGCTTGATATTCTTTAGCTCTACGCTCTCTTTCTTCTTGGCGTTTCTTTTCTTCTTCCTGCCACTCTTGTTCACGACGCTCATTGTATTCTTCATCGGTTTCATCTTCACCTTTTGAACCGCCTGGAGTTCCTGGCTTAGGGTTGCCCCACTCATCTTTGTTTGGGTCTTCTTCTCCCTCGCCTTCACCTTCGCCTTCTCCCTCGCCTTCTTCTTCCTCTTCCTCTTCTTGTTTCATGTGTTCTGGTTTGTAATCGTTCCAGTCAGGAGTTGATTCTTGTGTTTGATCCATATCAGACATTAAGTCATCTAGTAATTGTTGAAGTGGTTCAAGTTCGTCTGCTCTATCCTCAGCTTCTTGTTTGGAAATATCTGCTAGTTCATTAGCAAGTAATTCTACATCTTCCCATGTTTCAGTATTTGCAACTCTGTCTAGGAAGTTCTGTTCTGTTTCTGTAAATTTAAGACCAAGTAAATGTCCAATTTTAAAATGAAGGTTAACTCTATCTACAAATGGAAGTTTGGTTAAGTCTCTACCCTTAACACCAAAAAAGTCTTTGTCGAATAATTCTTGGTAGCCTTTGTGGAATGACTTAACAAGTCCAGGATATCTTTCTTTTACTTTACGCTCAATTCTAGCGTCTTCAATAATGTTAAGAAAAGATTTAAGTGAAGGGTTACTAATAACTGTACCATGCCATCCTTCTTCTGGAGTTTCGTGTGCATGTCCTACTTCGTGTCCTACAAATAGATCGTATAAATCATTAGACATGTCCTTCCACATTGGAAGATATAGCTTTCTGTTTTTAACATCAAATGCTGCTGTTGGTGCTTTCGCATCATGCTCAACACTGATGTCTTCAGTTGCTAATAACTTGGCTAATACTGATTTTACTTCTATTTGATTTGGCATAAAGTCCTCACTTTTTACTTGTTTCTTTATTATGTATACTATTATGCACTCTAAAGAACCAAGAGTCAAGCACTTTATGCTAATCTTTTGAAATCTTTTTCCTTATTAGATCAATAAGTTAGGTCCAAGGACAAGGAAAATTCCCTACCACCAGCCCCAAAACCGGGTAAAATCTCGAAATCTCTGTCCAAAATGTCCCTAATTTGAAAGCCTAAGCGATGTCTTGGTGTTAGGTAGTATCCCAGGTTAAAGTTGAAAGTAGATACATCATCAATAGATGTTCCGTCAAAATCATTACCTTTGTTGTATTGTCCTATATAGGTTATTCTATAATCCAATCTACCATCTGTATTACTACCACTCCAAGCTATTCTAATTCTTTGTTCAGGTACTCTAACTCTATCTGAATCTGTATATCCTAAAAACACATTCAAGTTACCTTCATCTAACATCCAATTTTTCGCATACTTAATACCTGTAGAATCATATCCTCCTGCGTTGATATATGATGAAGATGAAAAGTTATAATCAATGCTTTGTGAGAATTCATAATGCCATAATGTAATACCACTAATAGATGCCTCAATACCTTTGCCTTTTTCAGGTTGTAAATTAGGATTACCAAAGACCCAATCATCACCATATCTTTCATATAAGTTTGGCTTTCTAAAACTATTAGCAAAAGATATTTTAAAGCCGGCTGACTCATAACCTAATCTATAAATGTGTTCGTTCTCCTCAAATCTATAACCTACTCCATAATTTCCATTAATATTGTAGTTAAGATAACCTGCTGTTCTATTATCCCACGCATCATTATATTTTTCCTGGTTGTTCTGTGCACCTAGTATTAGTCCAGGGATAACTTCTTTATTAGCATCTATAAAATATCTTTCATTTTTAGCTTCCCATCCTGTATTATGTTTTACATCATTTAATGAGTAACCTACAGTCAACCAATCTCCTCTGATAGAAACATCTGATTTAAATCCTTCTTGAACACATTCATTTCCACCTAAACCAAACCAACAATTATCATAATCATATTTGTAGTCTTGTAGAACTGAAATCATTTTCCATTGGCCGTATTCTGTCTTGGTTTTAAGTGTTACATTTTCAAACCAATCCTCTTCTGTATTATCTGTTCTTACAGAACCATTAGATCCTTTATATGTAGACAAGTGAAACGATTCTGTTCCGCCTTGTATTGAATACATATCATCGCCTAATCTCATAAAAAGATTTTTGCCGTCAAAGTTATCCTCCATAAGTATTGTTCCTGCCATTGACGAAGAACCATACAAGGCACTATTAGGTCCTGATATTGTTGTTAGTGATTGGAATGTAGGAAGTTCTGTTCCAAAATCATACCAGCCTGAGCCAGGATCATTAACAGGAATTCCATTTCTATAAACAGTTGTATGCTTAGTATCTGTTCCATGTGTTGTTGCTCCTACGAAACCACCTATGCCACCTGGCTGATAAGTTCTTGTAGGATCAAGTGCTTCTATAATAGAGTAATCTGTTTCTGGATTTGAATATCCGTATGTGGTGTTAGCTCCAATAACAATTACTTCTTCAATGTCTGAGGCCTTAGCAACGGCGCTCATCAAAAGGCCAATGGCCAATAGTCCTGCAAAAAGCAGAGCTTTAATTTTTCCTTCCATGTTGTATCTCGGTTATTGACCCTTTAAGAGTTTGATAAGCTTGCCACACTTGTAGCCCCATCTGTTTCCACAAGGGTAAGCTTCTTCGTAACTTCTTTTAGAGTCGTAAGGTTTATTATATTGAGGACGCCAGTTGAACCTATTATAATCTCGATTGGGATTACAAATAGGAGCAGCATATACTGGGTCTCCATTTCTATCCAGGACCCAATAGCATTCTTCATCTCCACTTTTATAAGACGGTGTTATAATTGTTGTTCCGCCTGGAAGAATAACGGTGTTTGTGCCGTTGCTATTTTTTCCTTTTTGTATTTCAGAACCTAAAATACCTCCTAGTATTAAGGCTCCTATTACATCACTTGTATCAGCACTGTGCGCTTTGGGAGCAAACACAAATGCAAATACTAAACTTATTATTGCTATATATTTCATCGTACTAAGCATTATGAACTCTTTTGTTTAGAAAGTAAAGCTTTTTTACTTCCTTTTGGTCCTTTAATTTTTTTGTTTCTTGCTTCTAATCTTTTCTCTACTTCTACAGGATTCATCCAAAAGTCTTTACCATCTATAATCATCTTAATCTCATTAGGTTCTAAGAAACCTTTGTAAGTAACATTAAACAAATGTCTAGCCCACTTATCGTCTGCTACTACACCTGCTAATTGTTCGTTCCCTTTACCCCAATTACCTGAACTGTATGTATGGAACATGAAATGACTATGTTCTGATATCTCACAAATATCTGCTGTTAGAAACAATAAAGTAGCTGCTGACATGCACATACCTTCCACTGATGCTACAACACATGCTGGTGTCTCTTGCATAGATCTCATCAACTGTATAGCCGTAAAAATCTCTCCACCACCAGAGTTAATGTGTAGATATACAATATCATTTTCAGTAGCTGATCTCATCATTTGATTCCAGTCCTGATAATCTTTTGCATCTCCTATAGGACCTGTTAAATAAAGATCAAATATATTTGATACAGGTCTTTGATATGCGTTTGATGCTTGGTTCTTATTTAATCCGTTAGATTCGCTCATAGTATCTTGTAACCGCCTTTATTTTTTCAATTTGTTTATCAATGATTGCCGTTCTATTTGGCCAATGGATATATTCCTTCTCAGGATTCTTTTGTAAATTGTAAAGTAAAGGGAGGACAAGATCCTCTACATCACGAAGTTTGCTGGATACATCTGATTCTATTAATGTTCTGTGTTCATTAATCATCCCAGAATTATCTGCGTTCAATACCTTAGCTTCTAGCTGTGCTAGTTTATCTAAGATTGCGTCTTGATCAACGGAGGGTTGTGCAGGAGCAGGTGTCCCTTGATCGGGTTCGTCTACTGCTGTAAAACCAAAGTCAAAAATGTCGTCTGCCATTTGTGTTTCTCCTATTAATACTATTTATGCCTGTTTGGCCTTAGCTTGTGATCTTTGGTACTTCTTAACCTTCTTCTCTAGGGCCTTCATCGCCCTATCAAGTTTTAATTTGGTAACTCTCATAGTAAAGTTTTGGCCAATCATGTGATCGTATTCATGTAGGATAACTCTTGCAGTTACTCCTTGATATGTTTCGACGAACTCTTCTCCTTCTTCGTCCCAATACTTTATAGCTACCTGGGTGGGTCTACTAACCATAAGCCATAAGCCAGGAAAAGATAAACAACCTTCTTTCATAGATTCTTTCTCTTCACCTACACCAACAACCTCTGGATTAATAAAAATCTTTTCTAAGCCTTCTTCTTTACCGTCACCAATAACAAAGACAGCTTTATCTATACCTACTTGGTTTGCTGATAATCCAACACCTCCCAAGTCGTACATCTTTTTAATTAGTTTATCCCTTAGATCTTTAGCATCATCTTTCTCAAAATCAAAAGGTGATGGATTAACTTTTAGTAAGTCATCATAAAAAGGAATAAGTTCTAGTTCCTTGGGAGTATCTATTTCTGTACCTGTGACTTCTGTAAGTTTCATTTCTTCCATATTAACATCCTATATCTGGTGCTCCAGTATCTCCAATAATACCATCATAACCTTTGAACCTATAAAAGACTGT
>Ga0315316_10000838_pt1 | contig 20949 bp, 14 predicted proteins | sample M160m3416metaG_FD_203702 | JGI IMG/M metagenome (GOLD analysis project Ga0315316, IMG submission 203702) | Ammonia-oxidizing marine archaeal communities from Monterey Bay, California, United States - M1 60m 3416 | ecosystem: Environmental > Aquatic > Marine > Intertidal zone | place: USA... | reverse complement strand
CAAGATATTTTAATATTTCTATTGATCAAGAGGTCAGGCTCTGTAATTTTATTGGAAATTCGAAAGAATCGCACAACGCCCCCTCTCTGATCTCATGAAAATAAACGCCTCTCAACTGGCCCTTCTCGGGCTGTTGGCCTTGGGAAGCTCTCTTCCCGGCCAAACCAGCGAATCCATCCCGGGTGGTTCCGGCCATAAGGATCCCTACATCCCGGTTGGTGCTATTTCGGTGACCCCCACCGTGGTTCAACCGGGGGTCCGACCCAGGATGGTGTGGAATATCGATTATCCAATGGCTGTTGTGGATCTGAGCGATGTTGATCCGAATGGAACGATTACTGCGACGCAGGAAATTGACCTGAAGATCCGGGTGATGGGGGTCGCTCTCCAGTCTGGTCACACGTTGCTTCCTGCCGCTCTATGGGTTCGGGTGGGAGCCTCTGCTCCCTGGGAGCTGGCTTTTTACGGCCGGGAGAATGATGTGAATCCGGATGTGGTTGTCTATGAGAAGAAGAACGTCCAGCCCGGTACACAAATCGATTTCTCTGCCCGGGGTCAATCCGGGAGCGGAAGTTGGTTCGACACCCACTCGACGGCGGGCTCGGACTTGTCTGTTATCGGAATGATCGACGGGGATAGCGTGCCGGACTACGCCCCGGCCTACGAACAGGGCAGGATTGAGAGCTTCATGACCCAGTTTCTCGATGAAGAGAACCACGTGGTTCTGGGGCCCCACGATATCATTCATACCTTTGAGCTGGGGTCCAGCAACCCGGGAGACTGGTGGTTTGACATGCAGGACATCGTCTGCACCACAACTCTCAGTCAGACTCGACCTGACAATGGGGGTGGCAACCTCCTGTCCAGCTCGGATTTGAGCACTCAAACAAGTTCGTCCTCAGAGACTGTGGACGACAATGGGAAAATCATACGGGGACGGAAAGAGCGGTAGCAGTCGCCTGGGCATAATCCTGAGGATCCTCCTGAAATCTGTATCCATACATTTCATCATGAAGAAACAATTACTATTGCTGGCTGCAGCGGCGCCGTGCGTGGTGTCGGCGGATCCGGCCGATTATGTTAACTTTGTTCGGCAGATCCAGCAGGACAGCGGTGTCGAATGGGACATGAGCGTTGCTCCGAACGGAATGAGGATTTCACCAACGGGGGTGAGCGTGGCCGGCTCCTTCTTCGAACTCTGGGCGATTCACAATCGCAGTGTGTCAGAATACCGGCTCGATGAGCAGTATGTGACCGCTTATACGCCCAACGCGACCATCACCATTGTAACCGGCGATCCTTATCTCGCGATCCCCAGGACACGGGTGGACCAACCATTTCAGGTGCAGATCTCGGTAGCGGGGTTGCTTGACGAGAACCATCCCAGCTATGCCACTGCGCCAGACGCTGCCAAGTGGGTGGATTACACCAATTACACCTTCGCATATCCCGATGAAGCATACAGCTTCGAGGATGTGAGAAATCCGGTCGGGACGGTGGTGACGGAGGGTTACATGGAGGAGACGGCAAATACGTCGATCACCTTCTCCGCGACCAACCTGACCGGACCCGACCTGACCCAGGTGAAGGGAGAAGAGGTCTTCACAATCACCGCCCAGGCGGACTTTGGGGTATCAGCAACCATTCTCGATTCGGAGAAAGTCCAGATCTGGCCTATCGCCACTGGGACAATCAGCGGGGTGGATTCCTCCAGATATTACGAGCAGGTGCCTCCGGTTTCGGTGAGCCTGGTCAACTTGTATCCAGACAGCACCACCTATATGCGGATATACCCTGGTCCCCGGAAAGAGAGACCGGACGGAACCAAGACCATCAACTCGAGTTTCGTGATCATGGAGGACTCGATCCCGCAGAGCCGGGATCTGACCGTCAAGAGCATGGACCGCTATTTCACGGAGGAAGGCATTCACACTGTTGAATTGCTCCACCGCACACCATTCGGAACTGATTTGCTGGATGTAGTAGAGATCAACGTGGACCGGACGATCGAAGTCAATGGAGGCGTGATCGATCAGGAGTAGATTCCCCCTATTTTCAATATGAACAGAATCGGATTATTCATCTGGATCACCGCCATCGGAGTGAGTTCTCCAGGCGCGGTGGAACTGATTGCGCCCGGAGGTGAACCCGGAAAAGGCAAGGGGAAGGTGCTGAACGTTCGTCCCCGCATGACCCATGAGCAGCTTGCCAGCCTTCAGCGGCCCCGGGACCCTAAATTGAAGGGGCAAACCGTCAGGCTCTCCGACTTGCAGCAGCGAAACCTGCGAGAGGATTCCGAGGCGTCCACCAAGGCGGCCAAGAGCCGGGAGAGTCTCGTGAAGCGTTCCACGATTGTTTCAGGAGCATCGAGCTGGACAATCGTTCCGCGAGGATCGGTATTGAATACACCGAGCCGGTTCAAAACCCGCGTGAATGGTCAACGTAAGGGGAAGTTGGTGAGCTGGCGCGATTTCTATGCGAAGAATGCTTCATGGATCCGGCTCCTTCCGGTCACGCTTGAACAGGCCACTGGGCAGAATCCATTGTCGGAAGAGTACCTGGAGTCGCTGAAGCGCGCCGGCCTGCTGGTGGTGGCGATCTGCCAGGGTGGCCCTATCTCAGTACGCCTTCCGGTGGAGGGGGAGAAACCTCCCAAGGTGTTCAAGCCGGTTAAGGCGGCGGACTGGAAATCGCCCTCCCGGCGCTGATGATCGTTTGAGGAACAAGCCGGGAATTCCCCGGCTTGTTTTGTCTGAAGGCTGGTGAGATTGTGGCCCCCTTCGGTGAATGGGCCCCCTTGTCTTACCTGCTTGATGGGGAAACTTCCTCCGGAGGGCCTCCGTTCTTGAGTTTCAGCCCTCTTTTGTGGATACTCTGGTAGTGGAGCAAGCGGTCCTGCAATTGCGGTTTTCGTTTAGTGAGGGAGAGAGGCGTAAGGTGAAGAAGCCGCGCCTGCGCAGCGGGGGCGACACGGAGATGACGATGCGGGCGAGGGTTCTCTGTGGGCAGTTGGGATTGTCAGCCCTGGCGGAGAAGGTGACGGTGCAGTGGAATTCGCGGATGCGATCGACGGCGGGCCGGGCCACCTGGCCGGACGCGTTGGTAGAGGTGAATCCCGCCCTGCAGGAGATTTCCGAAATTGAAACCGAGCGAACTTTGCTGCATGAGCTCGCCCATCTGGTGGCTTATGAGCGGGCGGGGAACCGCCGGATCCAACCACACGGACCGGAATGGCGCCGGGCTTGTTGTGATCTTGGAATTCCCGGGGAGCGGGTTGGACACAGCCTGCCCCTTCCGGCGCGGGCAATGCGCCGCAAGTGGCGCTACTTCTGTCCCGGGTGCTGGGCGGTGGTCGAACGGGTGAGACGGATGCACAAGGCATCGGCCTGCTACGCCTGCTGTCTCAAGCACAATCGGGGGGACTACGACGAGCGCTTTCGCTTCGTGGAAAAGCGCATTGCCTAGCGAGTCGGATCACTTGCCAGCGAACTGAGGGAAGAGTTTGAGGACGGGGGACGGGAAGGTGCCGGGCCATCCCTCATTTCCGGCAACCAGGCCGGAGTTGGACCGCCCGTGCCGGATGGCGTGGTAAAGATCGTCGACGAGGTCGCGGACAATGTCAGGCTGTTCGGCCTGCAGGTTTGTTTTTTCAGCAGGGTCGATATCGAGATTGAAAAGTTGGATGGGCGGGAGCGACTTGTCTTTGAGGGCAATGTTGGGCCGGGGTGAGGACCAGCCTCCTGAACCGGGACAGAGGCAGAGCTTCCAGGGTCCCTTGCGAATGGCGAAGGATCCGTTGATGGAGTGGTGGATGGTGTAGGGTCGGAGGGGAGTGCTGCGGTCCGGCTGATCGAGCGCGGAGAGGAAGGAGAAGGAATCCTCGGCGGCATTCTGAGGAAATTGGCGTCCGCGCACACCGAGGATGTCGGCCACCGTGGCGAAGAAGTCCGTGGTGCAGACTGTGAGATTGCAGGAGCTGTTGGGCTTCACCCGCTCGGGCCAGCGAACAAGGAAGGGAACCCGGTGGCCCCCTTCGTAGATGTCGGCCTTGTGCCCCCGCCAGTCGGCGTTGGGCTTGTGCCCATGAGAGACAAGTTTCGGGATGTCGGCAGCGGGCGAACAGCCGTTGTCGGTGGTGAAGAGGAAAATGGTGTTCCTGGCGACCTGTTGCTCAGCCAGTTCCTTCATGACCTCGCCCACCACCCAGTCGGTCTCCATCACAAAGTCGCCATACTTGCCGAGGGGAGATTTCCCCTGCCACTGCCGGGAGGGAACGATGGGGGTGTGTGGGCTGGTGAGGGGGAGATAGAGGAGGAACGGGGACTTGCCCTTCAGCGCGGACTTGATGAAGGTTCGTGATTCGCGAGCGAAGTCGGTGAGGCAGTTTTTCGCTTCAAAGTCAGCGGTGGCAGGTCCCTGTCGCTTCCAGCCCTTGCTCACGGTGGGAATTCCCACCGCCCGGTCGTTTCGGAGGTAGAGATAGGGGGCCATGTCGAGGGAAGCGGGAAAGAGAAAGTCGTCGGTGAAGCCCAACTTGAGTGGTCCCTGCTGTGGGGGCCTTGAGAAGTCGATGTTCCAGCAGGTGCCCCTGGTTGGGCCATTGGCGGCCTTGGCGGGCTGGTCCAGCATGTGCCAGTTCAGACCAAGGTGCCATTTGCCTACCACACAGGTGCGATAGCCACGTTCCTTGAGAAAGCTGGCCACAGTGGGACGTTCGGGATCCATGATCGAGGGCTTGGGCGGGAAGAGGACACTTTTCTTGAGCGGAGAGCGCCAGTTGTAGCGGCCGGTGAGAATGCCGTAGCGGGTGGGGGTGCAGACCGAGGACGTCGTGTGGGCGTCGGTGAAGCGCATTCCTTCCGCCCGCAGCCGGTCCAGATTGGGCGTGGGAATTTTGCCACCTGCGTGGGAGATATCGCCATAGCCCATGTCGTCGGCCAGGATGAAGACGAAGTTGGGCTTGCCCGTCAGGGCAGGAGCAAGGAACGGGAAGCAGGCAGCGATGAGGAAAACAAGGGTTTTCATGAAGATGAAGGGGCGGGTTTATTTGACGATCATTTCACCCTTCATCAGGACCCAGTGCCCGGGGAAGGTGCAGAGGAAGGGATAGATGCCGGGTTTTTCGGGGGCAAGAAAGCGCAATGTTTCCGAGGAGTGGGGTTTGAGGAGCCTGGTGGCGTGCAGGATGCGCTTGTCGTCGGGAATGAAGTGCTTCTTCACGCCCTCCGGGCTCTTGGCCATTTCATTGGCGGCGATGCCAATCGTCTCGATGGAGGTGTTGTGTTTAAGGATGAGGAGATTGTGCTGGGTGGCATCAGGATTGGTGAAGATCAGTTTGACGGGTTGCCCTGCCTTTACTTCGAACCTGTCCCGGGTGAAGAGGAGCCGTTCGGGAATGCAGCCAATTTTCACTTCTGCCAGGTTGTTCTGTGAATCGAAGGCTGCCTCCCGGGCGTTGGCGGGAGTTGTGCCCGCTTTTGTTTTGGAGCTTTGGTCGAAAGTCGCCATGAACTTCGCCACGGCGGGAGGGATCTTTTCCGTCCAGAACGGGAGAATGGACTTCGCACCAAAGGCGGTCCGGATAGCGTAGCTGAGATGCGCCTCACGCGGATGGTCCAAGGTGGAGAGGAGGGCCTGGAAGGCTGCCGGGGTGGCCAGGTAGGTGGAGGCGGTGACGGCCTCCAGACGAACGAGAGCGCTTTTATCGTTGGCACTCTGGAGAAGGAGCGTTCCACGGTCCTTTTTGCTCAGACCCCCGTCAGCGTAGCGAAGCTGGCGGGTGGCGGCGGCGCGTGCGTGATGTGTCCCACAGGAGAGCAGTTCCTTCAGCAGCTCCGGATTGGAGGCACCGACCCCTCGATAGGTCCAGAGGGCTTCAAGCTGATGGTGCCGGAAGCGTTGGTCCTTGGAATCGAGGAGGGGAACCCAGACGTCCAGGGCGTTACGCACCTCGGTGGGGTTTCGGTCGCGCAGTTCTCGCTTGGCCCAGTAGCGGTAGCGGTACTCCCTGCGTTTGAGCAGGTCGAGGAGAGCGGAGATTGAGGCACCGGTGATCCCGGGAGGATCCTGCAACCGGGCACCCTTGGGGACGATGCGCCAGATGCGCCCGGACTTGCGGTCGCGGCGGGGATCGCGAAGCGAGTACTGAGCATGCCCTTTCACCGGATTGTACCAGTCGCAGACATACATCGCGCCACGTGGCCCGTAGCGGAGATCGACCGGGATGAAGGAGAGGTTGGTGGAGAAGATGAGGTTGAACTGAAACTCCTCGCGAAAGTGGTCGTCGTGTTCAACCCACTTGTGGAACTCGACCCGGTTGGTGGGCTTGTAACGGACTTTTACAAAGCCCCCCTGCAGGTCGTCCGGCCACGAAGCGAAGTCAACAAATTCGTGACCGCATACGCCGGAGTAGGCCGGAATCCCGTTGGCTCTCGGGTGCTGGGTCGGGTAGGGAGCATTGGTGGCGTGGAAGGCGCTGGCAAAGACGGGATGGCTGGCCACGTGCTGCCCCCAGTCGTCGAAGGTCACGCCCCACGGGTTGGTGTTGGGATAGCCGCCGAATGCTGTGAGCCGCTGCGAACCGGGATGGAAACGGAACCACGAGCTGTTCTTGGCGCGGACCGGACCGTAGGGGGTTTCGACCTGGGAATTGTGGAAAATGGACTCGCGGAAAAGGAGATCGCCATCGGGTGTCCACACGAAATCGTGCAAGGCGTGGTGCGAATCCTCACACCCGAAGCCAGTCAGGACGATCTCGCGATGATCGGCCTTGTCGTCCCCGTCGGTGTCCGCGAGGAAGATGAGGTGCGGTTCCTCCGAGAGGTAGACTCCTCCCTTGCCGAGGACAAAGGAGAGAGGCACTTCCAGGTTGTCTGCAAAAACGGTCGATTTGTCGGCCTTTCCGTCCCAGTCGGTATCTTCCAGGATGATGATCTTGTCGCTGGGTTCGCGTCCGGGATAGAGGTGTGGGTAGGTGGTCGAGCAGGAGACCCAGAGTCGACCGCGGGCATCCCAGCGCATCTGGATGGGACAGGCCATGTCGGGGAAGTCCTCCTCGGATGCAAAGCAGTTGACCTCGAAGCGTTCATCGACCTGGAAGGCCGCGAGTTCCTCCTCTGGTGAGAGCCACTTGTTGGCGCCACGTCCCTGTGCGGTTTCCTCGAGTGGAGGCAGGTTGGAATCGTCTGCCGTGCCCTCCCGCCCCTGAGCGGTGGCCCAGATGGCCTTGTTCCGGTTGGCCACCATGAGATCGAAATTTCGCATGGCAGGGAGGAAATCGAGATAGCCGTAGTTCTTGTTGCGGCCTCCGGTGTAATAGAAGGTGTTGAGAGGGCGGTAGCGGTGGAAGAACTGGAAGGACTTGTCCACCACAAGGGCGCGTGCTTTTTCGTTTACGGGCGGGGCGGTCTCGCCGAAGAGCTGGCGATAGAGCGTGCTGGCGAAGACCTGCTGTCCCGCTCCGTTCAGTTGCGTGCCGTTGTCGGTGAGATCGCGTCCTTTCTCCGCCATGGCGGTGGCGGTGGCGGCGTAGACATTGGCAAAGGCAACCTTGTGGCTGGTGGCGGCCTTCTCGATGGCCTGACCATAGAGCTTCAGGTTTTCATTGTTGCGATCGGCAGCCGGAACACCCTCGATGTTCTCGTTGGCAACGGGAGAGATTACCACGATCCGCGGAGCGCTCTTGCCGTTGTAGGACCGGGATTTGAGCTGGGAGAGGAAAGCGTTGAAGCGCGCACGGAAAGCGGGAAGGCCGGCCTGACCCGCAAAGGATTCGTTGTAGCCGAAGGCGGCAATGATTACATCGGTCCGGTAGTAGGTGAGATGCTGGTCAAGGTCGCCGAAATTGGCGGGGCGAGGCTGGAGGTCGACCTCGTCAGCAGGCCAGGAAAAGTTCCGGATGCCGAGCTGGTGATCAGGAAAGCGTTGGTGAAGGAGCGTTTCGAAATAACCGTAGTGACGGGCATTATCGAGGAGGCCGCTGCCGATGAAGGCGATCTGGTCCTTCGGTTGAAGTTCCAGGGGCAGGGAGGTGGTGACCGGTTCTGCCTGTGGAGCGCGGGGTGAGGTCTTGAGATTGATGTAGTGCCGGGCCAGCTCAGGGGACTTCTCCGGCCCTCCCCTGGAAGCTTGTTTTTTGCGTTTTTGAGCTGCGAGAGGCTGCAGGCAGAGGGCAAGGAGAGCAAGGAAGAGGATGAATTTCATGGCAGACAGAATCGCAGTCGGAAGCTGCCAAAGCTCTACGCCTGCTGGCGAGGCGATTTTGCAGAGATTACCTTTTCTCTCCGCACGGGAAGTTCTAGACCGGACTTATGCAGATCATCCTTCGCCTGTTTTCGCAGTTGTTTGTCTCAAGGTTGCTGTTGCTTGTGATCATGCCGGCTGGAGCGACGGAGTGGGTGGATCTCTTTGACGGAAAGAGCACGAAGGGGTGGACGCCTCGCAGCGAAGTTGTGCGCTTCGAAGCAAGGGATGGCGTGCTCGAACTTCATTCCAGGACGAATTGCTGGGTGACCACTGAGATTTCGATGGGGGATTTCGAGGCGGAGCTGGAGGTGCTGCTGCCTGAGGATGCGAGCAAGGTGAACTTCAATTCCGGATTTGCCTATCGCTGCACGGGAGAACAGGGCAAGCCCAGGGGCTACCAGTGTGAGATTGACCTGCAGAAACCGGCCGCGATCTACGGAATCGGACTGGGGGGATGGCTCTATCCGGGCAGGGCGCAGAACAAGGATTACCAGAAGCGGGTGGAGGGACTGCTCAAGGTAAAGGACTGGAACCATTTCCGGATCGTGGCGCAGGGGTCGCTGGTGCGGACCTACCTCAATGGGACGCTGGTCGCGGACTTGCACGAGAAACGGCAGCTTGCGGGCTATTTCGGCATCCAGCACCACGGCAAAGGGGGAACGGTCCGTTTTCGTAACATCCGGGCGCGCCGGCTTCATCCCAATATCCTCTGGATTACCGCCGAGGACATGAGCCCCTATTTCGGATGTTACGGGGATGAGTTCGCCACTACTCCAAACTTGGACAAGTTTGCAACCGAGAGCGTACGCTACACCCGGGCCTTTGCGGCGGCGCCGGTCTGCTCTCCCTCACGGGCCTGTCTCATTACAGGCATGACTACGGTCAGCCTGGGGGCGCACCAGATGCGGTCGGCCTTTCCGATTCCGGACCGGGTGAAGGCCTTTCCCGGCTATCTGAGGAAGGCCGGTTACTTCACCACCAACAACGTGAAGACCGACTACAACAATGGGGCGGCGCAGCGCCTGATTGCGGAAGCGTGGCACGAGTCGAGCGGCCAGGCACATTGGCGCAGCGACCAGCGCAGGGAAGGCCAGCCGTTCTTTGCAGTGTTCAACGACATGAGCACCCACCAATCCCGCACCACGGTGTGGCCGCACGAGGTGTTTGTGCGCGAAGTACAGTCCAGGCTCACCAGAGAGGAAATCCACGACCCGGCCAGGGTTCCGCTGCCCCCCTACTATCCGGATACACCCGTGATCCGGAAGGAATGGGCGCGCATGTACGATTGCGTGACCGTGATGGACCGGAATACCGGACGCCTCCTGCGGGAGCTGGAGGAGGACGGGCTGGCGGACAACACCATCGTTTTCTTTTATACCGATCATGGCACGGGGATGCCGAGGGGCAAAAGGATGCTGCACGATTCGGGGATGCGGGTGGCTCTCATGACGCGCTTCCCGAGGCGATACCAGCATCTCGCGCCCTCCCTGCCGGGGACGGTCAATGATGAACTGGTGAGCTTCGTCGATTTTCCCTGCACGGTTCTGAACCTGGCCGGCCTGGCGAAACCGGACTACATGCAGGGACACAGTTTTCTGGGACGGGAGCGAGATCCGAAGCGCGAATACGTCTATGGCTGTCGCGACCGGGTCGACGAGGTTTTCGAATGTGCACGTTCGCTCCGCAGTGAGAAATACCTCTACATCCGGAACTACCATCCGCATCTGAGCCACAACCAGCCCAGCGTCTTTTCCGATCTGGGGCGGACCCGGCAGGAGATCACCCGCCTCGCGAGGGACAAGCCACAATTGCTCGACAAGGCGCAGCTGGATTACGCGGGACCAGGCAAGCCGGTGGAGGCCTTCTACGACTGTGAGGTTGATCCTCACAACCTGGTTAACCTGCTGGAGACAGAGATGACCGGCAAGCAGCAGGCGGCTCTCGTGGAGCACCGCCGGATTTATCGGATCAAGCGTAGGCTCCTGCGGGATCCCGGAGCGATACCGGAAAGCGAGATGTGGAAATGGGTCAGGAATGAGGACAAGGCTCTACGCGATATCCTTCTTGGGAAGAGCGACCACCAACCGAACCTGGAGGAAGCGTGGAGTGCCGCAGACCTGGTCGGTCGGGCGGAGGTGCCGACCGCGCTCAAGCTGCTGAAGTCCGCTGATCCGAGTGAGCGTTACTGGGCTGTCCTCGCCCTGCGGGTGGCAGACTACCAGGACAGGGATCGCGTGGTGGGCTACCTGGACGACATCTCTGCAGCGGTCAGACTGGAAACTGCGGATTGGCTGGCTCAGGAGGGCAAGCACCGGGAGATGGCCCTCGCCGGGCTGGTGAAGGAACTCGACCACGACGACTGGTGGGTGGCTCTGCGGGCCTGCCGGGCGATCGAATTACTGGGCAAGGAGGCCAGGGCGGCCCTGCCCTCCATGAAGGATCTTTACACCCGGAACCGGAACAAGAAAGGTGATGGGCCTTTCTACCTGGCGTTTTCCGCGGGGGCTTTCCTTGATCGGTTGGGAGAGGACATCCAGCCGTGGGATTTTTCGCCGGGTACGGGTACGTTCACGCCGGAACCGAAGAAAAAACAGGACCGGGACCGGGCGCGAATAGGAAAGTGACGCCGCCGGGGAGCATGTCGTTGCCGCACGTGTTCCTGACGCACCCGGGTGATCCGGATTCGGAGGATCGCAGAGAATCCCGGGCAGCGTTCCGCCGGGGTCTATTTTCCGGGGTAGGCTGGCTCGGCACGGAAGGCCGACAGCGGTTTTCCCCTGGCCCATCCCCCTGAAGCCACCAGGGTGCCGGGGAGGGTTGTCTTTTTCTTCGGGCTGAATTCGGAGCGGGTTCCGCTGATGAGGTAGCTGCCATCCGGCTGGCGCTTGACCTTCTGGGCAGGCTCGGAGGTGATCTGGCCGTCTTCGCTGAAGAAGTAGATCTCACCGGGATCTGCCGCTGCGCCTGCTCTGGGGCGGACACGGATCAGGACGGGAGTGACGTCCGGTCTCGACTCAATGGAAACTTTCCACAGATCAGTTTCCCGGGGGAGGGCTTCGCGTTCCGTGGCGATGGCAGCGGCCCATTCCGGATGAGGCCTGATCTCCCTGTCACGGTTGACGGGGAGTGTGAGCCTGCGGGTGACGAAGCCCGGGTGGCATTCCTTGTGACAGGCCATCCAGGCCAGTTCACCGGTGAGAGTGACAGAGGTTACCGGGAGTTTTTTCGGCGGAGTGATGACCGTCAGCAGAAGAAGGTCGCGGTGGAATCCGTGGGCGGGGTGACCCGCCATGTCGACGACCTCAGGGGTGGGCCAGGCGATTTCGCCTGCATGGAATCCCTCCGGTAGGCGCCATTTGACGGAGGTGGGCAGACCTACGATGCCCGGGTACTTCCAGTAGGTGTGGTAGTGCTTGTCCGGAAGGATATGGAGGGCGACTGTAAAGGGGACCCCGGGTTGGACGGACTCCACTTCGGAGACAAACTGGATATCCGCGCCCGCGGCCTGGACCGGAAGGGGCAGGGAGAGTAGCAGGGCTGCGAAGAGAGAAATCAGGGCCTTCATGGCTGAGAGACTGGCCGCTATTGCTCCCACTTGAATTTCCAGAGGGGAGATGGGGTGTGGGCTGTCTTGAAGATTTTCCGGACACGGGTAATGAGTTCAGGATTCTGAGCCGCAAGATTGTTGATCTCGGCACGGTCGCTTTCCAGGTCGTAGATCTCGATGGGTGCATCCCGCCCCTTCCGGTTGACCTGGTTCTGAACGGCCTTCCACTTGCCGATCCGGACCGCGCGCTTGCCCCCGCCTTCAAAGAACTCCCAGTAGAGGTGTTCGTGTTGTCTCTGTTTCCTGCCCAGGAGAGTGGGAAGAAAACTGATGCCATCAAGATTTTGCGGTATTTCCGTGCCTGCCAGTTCGCAGAAGGTAGGAAAGAGGTCCCAATGGGCTGAAATGTGGTCGGTAGTCGATGCCGCCTTCACCGTCCCCGGCCAGCGCACCAGAAGGGGACAGCGGATGCCTCCCTCGTAGAGGTCGCGTTTGTGTCCCCGCAGGCCTCCGTTGGAATTGAAGTAGTTGGGCATGTGGCCGCCCTCCTTGTGGGGACCATTGTCGGAGCTGAGAAGGACGATGGTGTTCTTTTCAATCCCGTGCTTTTCAAGGGATTCAAGGACGCGGCCGATCCCAACGTCAAGCGCAGTCATCATCCCCGCAAACTGAGCAGCCGGATTCTTGGCGAAAGGCTTATTATTCCCGTAGCGTCCCACCTTGTTCTCGAATTCCGAAAACTTCCTGCGGAAGGGGGCGGCATACTTTTCCGGCACGTGCATGGCGGCGTGCGGGATCGTGACCGGAAGGAAGCAGAAGAATGGAGCCTTGTGGTGATTGTCGATCCACTCCACGGCCCGGTCCATGATGAGATCGTGAGCGTAGGTTTCGCCGTTGAGTTTGATCTTCTGGAGATTGTCGAAGAGCCAGGTTGGGTAGTAGGTATGGGCATTGCGCTGGCAATTATAGCCGAAGAAGCGGTCGAAGCCCTGATGGACGGGATCTCCTTCCGAGCCCGGATTACCCAGGCCCCACTTTCCGAAGGCCCCGGTGGCGTAACCGGCCTTCTTGAGAGCTTCCGCGATGGTAAAGGTTGCGGCGGGAATGGGGAACTGTCCCACGGGCTGGATCTCCCTGTTCCCCCGACTCGGGGTGTGTCCGGTGTGGAGACCGGACATGATCACGCTGCGGGTGGGGGCGCAGACCGTCGAACCGGAGTAGTGGTTGGTGAACTTCATCCCCTCCCTGGCGAGGCGATCGATATTGGGGGTCTGAAACTTTTTTTGTCCGTAGCAGGAGAGGTCTCCATAGCCAGCGTCATCAAGGAGGATGTAGATGATATTGGGTTGCTGCTTTGCCGCCGAGAGGGTTGCAAGGAATGCGGTAATCAGGGTGGCAAGGAAAAGGACAGGGAGGCGGGCAGGCATGGGGTGACAATTACGGTCAGGTCAGGATCATTCATTCACCGTTTCTGAATGCAAGAAATCAAGGAGGATAAGGTCGATGAGCCTGTCGTTCCCGCCAGTCGGAAATGGCACGCCCCTGCGGACATGATGAAACGGATCCCCGGTCAGGTCCCGGAGATAATCAACTGTCTCTGAGGCATGCTGGCTGCCTCAGCCCTCGATGGTGATGGGTGATCCCTCAATCTTGTTGCGTCCGGATTTGCGGAACGGGCGCGGCATTGGCTGGGCATGACCTTGCTGGTCGATCGTGCGGCAGTAGATGTCGTATTTCCCAGGAACCATGCCCTTTAGAAGGGTCGCCCAGTGGGCGATGGTGTAGCGCATCGGCCAGTGGGCCGGTTTGCCTTCCGGGGTGAAAAAGCGCACATCCGGTGGCAATTTGCCCCCGGGTAGCCCGCCGCCCCACTTTTCGGGTGGTGGCAGAATCGCGGCATCCTGCCACGGGGCCTTGGTGAAGTAGGGATCATCCTTGGGCCATTCGCCATCCTGCCGGGGTTTGATCCAGACCTGCACTTTTCCCAGTCCGCCGACGCCGACTTGCGCCAGTCCGGTCAGCGGGATCGGGGAGCCGGCCTTTGCCTGTGCCGGCATGTGGATGAACCGGCACATGGTTTTCATCCAGCTGTCGATGTCGTTGTTGCCACTGGCGTAGGTGTCATTGGCAGCGGGTGCGTTTGTGAGAACCACGGTCTTCAGCCACTTGACTGACTTGAACCCGTAGGCTTCAGGTACGATTATTCTTACCGGCCCACCGCTTTCACCGCTCAGCCATTCGCCGTTCAGTTTGTAGCAGAGGATGACCGGGTGGTCTCCGGGTGGATCTTCCAGCACTCGACCGATGGGAAGGGAACTGCGGAACATCTGCTTCGGATCCTCATTGTGATGTCCGTAATAGAAGACCCGGCGGATGTTGGCGGAGGGTTTGGCCGCCCAGATCGCCTCGCGCAGGGGCACTCCTTCCCACAGGCCCATTCCAAGGGGAGTTCCCATGTTGTTGCAGGTCATCACCTTGAGGAAGCGAGTCGGGCGTTTGCCGGCGAGTTTCAAGAGACCCTTGAAATCGAGCGCGGTGCCTTTTTCCCTTGAAAGCGGATTGTCCACCTGGGCGTTTGTTGCGCTGTCGGCGATCACGTCTAGTTTCCAGCTTTCCCTCTCCATGCCGATTGCCAGACGTTTTTCCAGGGGCAATTTATATGGCAGAGGATTGCCTCGCTCTACGAGCTCGAATTCCTTCTGAGGGGTCAGATACTCTAGGGCGGCAATTGTTTCTTCATGGATGTTCCTGTCCGCATCCTGAGCCCGCAGCAGGGAGGGACAGCCCATGGCCGCGAAGCCGGCTGTTCCCAGATGCATGAAATAACGCCGGGTTACTTCCAGGTGCTGTCGTGAAAGGTCGCGGGAAAGAGGCGGGTCTTGCATCGGGGTGGATTCAGGAAGGTTTGTCAGGAGGGCGTGGGGGCATGGGGTGACGACTAAGGTCTAGCCAAGCTCATCCATTGCCGTCCCTGAATGCAAGAAATCAAGGACGCGTAGATCGAAAGACCCTGGGATTGATCCATTCCTCCTGCTGGTTCAGACTTGGGCATGGCGATCGAGATCGAATACTGCGCACAGTGAAACTATCTTCCAGAAGCCGAGCGTGTCTCGGCTGAGATCAGGGAGAAGACCGGGGAAGAGGTGTCTCTCGTGGCGGGTGGCGGGGGCATCTTTGAGGTGCGCCGGGACGGAGAGCTGCTTTATACCAAGGCCCGGACCGGCGGGTTTCCCAAGCCGGGGGAAGCTGCGTTGTTGTTTTAAGGCCTATTTTGGTAACGAAGGCTGGGGGCGGGCGCCGCTCTGGTTGCGGCCCCGGAGGACGTTCAGGTCATGGCGCAGCTCGTTGAAGGTCGTGTGAAATTCCTCGTCGCTCATGTCTTCCGAGTTTACCGCCCACTCAGCAAGGCGGTCGTCGAATTTTCCGGCTTCCCCGGTCAGGGAGGCGTTTCGGGCGACAAAGGTGTTCATGCGCCAGAGATTCTGGACCTGCATGAGGTCGATGAGGCGTTTCTCCCGGGCACGCCCGGGAAATCCCTTTTGAGCGTCCATCTTGTTGCGAGCCACGCGTAATGCGGTAGTCCGTTCCAGGAGCAGGCGTTGACGCTCCTCAGGGTCGGTGACGTTCCGTAACGTATCACTGAATTCTTTTCGTGACTCAGCGGAGTCGAACTCGGTCTTGTATTGCTCGCGCAGTCCCTTCAATTCGTTGCGGGCCCGGACCGAGATCGCAGTCATGAACTCCTGCCGCCTGGACTTCTCGGGCACGGCCACGATGTGTCCATCCCCCTGGATTTCCTTGCCCTGCGATTTGCGCGGGCCGCCGCGAGAGCTGCCCTCGGAGGATCTGGAGGGAGGCACGGAGGATTTCGCAGGCTGGATTACCCCTTTTTCTCCGGACTCCACGCGTTCTTTTTCGTCCGGGCCCATTGACCTGGTAATTGCGATGGATACCACCAGGCCCAGGAGGACGATGCCAGAGGCGATCAGGACGAGAGGGTTGCGGAGGAGTTTGGAGGGGTTGGACATGATCCTGAAAGAAAGGTCGGAATTTGCGCAGAACAACTAGTTTTTCCAGAGGGAATGTCGCAGGGAGCTCAATTTGTCGGAGGGCTTGGGGGATACAGGGTGAATTCCAGCAGTGAATTCCCGGGGGGCACGGAATACTGGTATGCTGAGTTCGAAGGAATCGTTGAAAGGACGATGCTACCGATGGTGAGCGTGCTGGCGGTAACGGCTGCTGGTCTCAGGGCCTATTCCTGGCGCAGGCTCCAGCTCGGGAGTTTCATGATCTCGCCGCCCTTCAGGGCAGACTCGTGTGCCAGGATGCCGGTGCAGGTGATGTTGGCGGACTCCACCGCATTGGGATAGGCATCTTCACCGGTGATGAGCATATTGATGAACTGGTGGGTAAGGTGCGGGTGGGATCCGCCGTGACCGGCTCCCTGAGTGAAGGAGAGATGATCCTCCCCGGTATCGCCGCCATAGACGCCACCGGTGGTGAAGGGAGCCACTTCGTCCGGAAGAAGATGGGCGAAGTCGGGACACTCGACTTCCTCGGGGATCTCGGGCTCGGGTTTCTTGGCGGTGTGCACCACCAGCGGCTTGCCCTCGATGAGGGGCCATTCCACCGATTTCTTTTCGCCATAGACTTCAAATGACTCCCGGTATTGCCGGGCCACGTCGAAGAGGGAGCGATAGACGAAGCCGGTGAGGTCGCTGTTGTGGAACTTGATGTGGCAGCTTTCCACCGCGAAGGGCGAGTTATAGCACTCGTGCATTTCCTCGCGGATGGTCCCGGACGGAAAGCAGGAGACATACTCTGCTTCTCCCCGAGTGAGACCGAGGACGGGACCGACGCAGTGAGTGGCATAGTGCATGGGGGGCAGACCGGGCCAGTAGCCGGGCCAGCCGTCCATGTCCTGCTGGTGGGAGGACTTGAGATATTGCACCTTGCCCAGCTCCCCACTGTCGTAGAGTTCTTTCATGTAGAGAAACTCGCGGGCATAGACCACGGTTTCCATCATCATGTACTTCAGGCCGTTGGCCCTGGAGAGGCGAACGATCTCCTCGCACTCCTTCAGGCTGGTGGCCATGGGTACCGTACAGGCCACGTGCTTGCCGGCCTCCAGGGCGGCGATGGACTGCTCCCCGTGATTGGGGATGGGCGTATTGATGTGCACCGCGGTGATGTCCGGATCGCGGAGGACGTCATCGTAGTCCTGATATCGTTTCTCCACCCCGTATTTGTCGCCGATCTCGTTGAGACTTTCCTCCGTGCGCTGGCAGATGGCGGACATGTTCGCCTGCGGATGGCGCTGATAGATGGGAATAAACTCTGCGCCGAAGCCAAGACCGACAATAGCGATATTTACCTGAGACATGCGTGTGTTTGTTGAGTTTTCTGGTCCCCTGCATCGAACAGGGAAGGGCTGCCGGTGGCTAGAAAAAACGTGCCCGTGTCCTGCAGGTCATCCAACCGTTATATGTGTGCCCAGCAGGTCTTCGGGAGGGGCGGGGCGTTGGAACAGACGGTGATCAGGGAATCACCTTGCAGGGAGTGGCATTGATGGCGGCGGCGAGGCGCTGGGGAGTCGTCTCGGCAGGATCATACTCAATGATCGCCTGGCCAGTGTCCTGGCAGACGGTATCTATCGCGCTGACACCGGCGGTCGAGGCGAGGGCTTCAACGAGAACGTCAGCAGCCCCGGCTTTCCCGAGGCCGGCGATCTTGAAGGTGCAGAGTTCGCCAGCTATCTTGAAGCCCGCTCGCTCCAGGGTGCCGCGTACCTGCGCGGCGGTCAGTTGCGTCGCGTTGTAGTTGAGAATCGTGCGCCCCGATTCCGTACGAACGCCCTTTACTCTTACGTCCCTCAGTCCGCTGAGGGCTGCAGTCACTTGCCCGGTTCCATCCTGGTCCGCAAGGCCCTCAAGCAGGAGCACGAGTTCCGTGCCCTTGCAGCAGAGTTTGGTGCAATCAGCCGGGCAGGGTCTGACCGCTCCCGCAAAGAGGGCGGCCCGGCCGGGGAGTTTGCAGAGGGGGCAGTTCTTCTTCCCGGTGATGATAGTTTCCCTGGAAGGCACGGTCGAAGTTTCCTTCTTTTCGGCCAGGGTGAGCGTCGGGATCAGAAGAGAAAGGAGGCACAGAAGCGTTTTCATGGAAGGTAGGAGGCAGGGCGAACCTTGTGGGGAAAGCAGTTTCGAGCCTGCGGGGTGGGAGAGGGTGAATCGGGCTAGAGAAAATCTCAAGCTCCGTTTGCGTGGAGGCAATGCCGCTGGAAGGGTAGACAGGTGGCGCCGCGCGGTATCGGGCCGCGTCCTCGGGTGGATTATGGTGGAACTGTGGCCTCGCCAACCACCGGAGGCAGATCACGGTTGGCTGGTGATGTCGTTTGCCCGGTTGCTTTTCGCAGTGGTGCCCGGGTTGCTGCCGGTGGTGTCTGCGGTTGGACGCACTCCGAGTGCACAGGATCTGGTAGACGAGATCACGGATTCGCGGACGATCCCGGGGAAAGGAGAAGAGGCGTCGGGAGTGGGGCAGGGAACACCCGAGGATCCCTGTTGAGTGGAGCGTCACGTTCAACGCCCTGTTTCCGCCACCTGGATGCGGAAATAGCGCTGCGCGGGCTGGGGGGCGGGCAGGAGCCAGCGGTAACGGGCGCGTCCGGCAGTAAGATATTCATCGAAGGCGGGCTCCACGGTCACCTCCTGCCAGGTCTCGAGGTCGTTGCTGAACTCGATGGCGGGCATATCAATGGCCCGGGTGGCGAGGCTGAAGGCGAGGAGAAGTTCCGTCTCGCCACCGGGAGTGTGGTTCCAGGTGAAGAAGTCGGAGATGAGGTCTTCCCGGATTTCCGGGGTTCCAAGGAGAAATTCGACGAGGGCGGGAATGCCGTCGTTATCACGATCGCGGACGGGATCACCGGAGAAGGTCACGCGGTCGTCGTTGCCTGGGTTTCCGTCGGTAGTAGTGCTGCTGCGCCAGCTCGAGAAAACCCCGTGATCGGGATTGGCGAGGGGATCGATCAGGATGAGAGAGTCACCGTCCCCATCCGCGGACTCAGCCCACGGCGGATCGTCCCCGTAACTGAAGTCGAGGAGGACACTGCCACTGGCGTCGAGGAGGATGATCCGGTCGCCGCTGTTATCGAGGGCGCTGTCGAGTTGGAACTCTCCCACCACGTTGTGTGCCATGCCGTGGACGGCTTCGAAGGCTGACCGGTTGCGAACCACGATAATTCGTTCGCCCGGGGCGAGAGTGGCCCCCACCGGAAAGGTGAATTCCACCCCCGCGGCGAACCGGATGAGGGCGAGGTCGAGTGCCTCCACCGGATTGATGTTGAGGACTTCGATGAACTCCGCTCCGGGGTCACCAAGAGGATGATACATGATTTCGGAGAGGACGAGGTCCCCGGGTTTCGGCGGCGTTCCGGTCACGTAGGAGGCCTCGTTAAGGGCGGACCACTCACCGTTTGTCGAGCGAACCCGGGCCCTGACATGAGCGGTCGCATTCAAGGAGATGGGATCGGTGTAGACGGTTCCTCCACCATCGATGGGATCACTGCCATCCAGGGTAAGGAAAATGGTGCCCACCTCTCCGGTGTTGTTGAGAATGGAGAGGGTGAATTGCCCGCTGACGGTGCCACCCGGGTGACTGAAGGTGGGCGGTCGGAAGAATTGCGAGTCAATCCAGCTTGTCCGGATGGAGAGATAGGTCTTCATGTCCGCCAGTCCGGTGGACCACGCTCTGGCGCTCAGGCCCTGTCGGATGGCGAGGGATGAGGTGAACTGTCTGGCCTGCTGGTTGACGAGTCCGGTCAGATTCGGAGTGGCGAACGGTCCGCGGCGTAGTTCGTACCAACGATCTATATATTCCCGCATGAAGCGGGGATCCTCAAAGAAGCGCGGGTACCAGATCCGGTCGTTGCGGTAGAAGAGCTCTTCGGTGGGTTCGGTCCAGTAGGCACTCAGGTTGTAATCCCAGATCGGACCGATACGGAGCTTGCGGTCCCTGGAGGAAAACCAGGGGAAGAGGCTCAGCGCCATGCTGTCGCCCTGCTTGGCAAGATTGTGAAGGTGGAAGTAATCGATGAAGTCGCGGGTGTCGACGTAGCGCCGGTAGCCATCCACGGGATCGAGCCAGCGGGCGTCGTCATAGAGCACGTCTTCGAATTTCTCGAACCAGTTCTCGATCGCGTTGCGTTGGGCGGCATTGATACGGTAGCCGTTGGGATCCTCGAAATTAAAGAATCCATTGTACTGGCGTGGGATATCGTCGTCGCCTTCGCGGTTGAGTTGGTTTGGAGAGGTCTGCAGCATGCGATCGGGGCCGGCAGTGTGGAAAAACTGGGGAGCAAGGGCGCCATTTTCAGTGGGAAAGCCACCCACGGGGATGGGATCCATGCGATTGATGCTGAGGAGCCATCCCCCCGTGCTGCCATCTTCGGAGAGCGGTTCGAACTCAATGCGATCGTCGTCTCTTGTGACCTTCTCGGCGAATGCGTAGACTCCGACGCGGTCGGCGGGAGTGAGATCTCCGCCGTCCTGATTGATGAAGGTGTCCACGAGGCGGAAGCGTGTGCCGTAGCGCCCGGTCTGTCGGGAGAGTTCCCAGGAGAAGGTGTTGGCAATGAGTTGGCGGTCGTAGAGGGGGTGAGGATAGTAGAGGATCCAGTCAGATTCTCCAGGAAGGCCCAGGGGGGAGGTGCTCTTGTCGGCATCGTACTCGTCCCATGTCTCCAGGGAGTAGGGCTTGGGGTTCCAGGTGGAGGAAAAGGAACCGCGCACCCTGATTCCGATGCGCTCGGTGAGGTCGTGCAGGCCCGTGATGGAGGCCCTGCCGGATTCCGGGTTGGTGTCAATGAGGTGGAGGCTGGCGGGTTGGCGTGGAAGTTGCTGGAGCCCTGCTGAAGTCTGGGTGGCGAAGGACCATTCCTTGTTGGGAATGGTGCCGCCACCGAAGTTGTCGATGATCGCGATGGGGATGGGAGAGGTGTAGGTTTCGAGTCCTCCAGTGAGGCGGAGGTAGCTTCTGGTCTGGGGTTTTGAAGCGCTTCCGGCTCTTGCCACGGCAGCACGCAACTGGGTGGACGAGTCGATTACGACCGGACCAGTGTAGGGAATCCCATTGTTAGAGGAGGGGATTGATCCATCCGTGGT
>Ga0315316_10000837_pt1 | contig 20952 bp, 16 predicted proteins | sample M160m3416metaG_FD_203702 | JGI IMG/M metagenome (GOLD analysis project Ga0315316, IMG submission 203702) | Ammonia-oxidizing marine archaeal communities from Monterey Bay, California, United States - M1 60m 3416 | ecosystem: Environmental > Aquatic > Marine > Intertidal zone | place: USA... | reverse complement strand
TATCAACAACGTTTTATCAACAACGTTTTATCAACAACGTTTTATCAACAACGTTTTATCAACAACGTTTTATCAACAACGTTTTATCAACAACGTTCAGAGGCACACTTCACCGACCGATCTTCACGGGTGTCACCGCCATCTGCCGCTCCGTCATGTTCCCAGCAAATACCACTGGCGCCCGCATTGACGCCTCACGGCAGATACCCAACGTCTGCATTAGTACTCGGATATCCGAAGCGTAAATCTTTGAACGTGAGGGCGGCACTCCGGCCTGGCCTGGAGTTCTTCACCGCGGGGCTGTCCGTATAACAATTCTGCGTACAGTGACGCATCAACGTCCACCGCCATAATCATCGCCTCCGGCCGTGCCAACCATGCCTCACTATGACTTTGCACCTCGTCAAGCGTCGTCGCCGCTCGACCCTCCACACTGACCCTCGCGAGACACGCGTCCGTTCCACAGACACAAGAGCACACCGCGAGGCTTCAGATTGCGGGCCTGCTGCGCTGTCTAAATAATCGACAGAGATCGATCGCACAGAACGGCAAACAACGGCGCGACCCTGACCCTTCTTATGGTCTCCAACTCCTGCACCATCATTGCAAACTCGCCATCGCCGGTCACGCTGACAACAGGCCGGTTCGGTCGGACCATGGCGGCGGCAATGGCGGATGCAGGACCATAGCCCACCGAGGACAGTCCGTTTGACATCAGGAATGTGTCCGGCTGTGGCGCTGTCCAGACCTGGCTCATGACAAACTTGTGAGCTTTAACGTCACCGGTAACGATCGTGACAACAGACAGCGGTCGGCGCCAATGTTTGATGAAATGACAGCGAGATACGCCACTGGCCGTTGCTGACACGACCCGCCGAATCGCTTCCGCAAAATCTCGTCTGAGTCCCGCAACCTCTGTACCTGTCCAACTCACTCGTCCACCGCAGGCTTCGAGCAGTCGGTCCGTCAGGACACGCACGGCACAGACGCATTCGACCGGAGGCTGGTCCTGATAAAACCCGGTTGGAGCGTCAGAATTGACGTGCAATGGTGCGTTCAAATGCCCGTCACGTGAGCGATTCTACAGGATCGGAACCGACGCCCGGCAGACAATCGCTTCGCCGAGTCAAACACTAATAGAACATTCCGGCAGACGGTAGCACCTGCCCAGGAAAGCGCCACCCTTCGGGTCTCCGATCCACTTGGCATGGCATGTCATTACATATGGGACTCCTGTCGCTTCGAAGAATCGCAGGACGGCCGGCGCCGATGGCACCGTCTCCATCGCGATGCCGATCACGCCACGTCGCCAACAGCCGGCGTTGAGCGCCCCTGAAAACTGATCGAAGGGACGTTCGTCCGGTACCAACACTTCCACAGCTGACGGTGCCGCAGCGTTCGCTTGCGTTTCAGCAGCTCCGATGTCGGACGGTACGAATAGATACACCGGCTTCCCGCGGCCGCCCGCCTGCCACAGTGACGCACAGTCCGCATCGTGTCCGCAGCATGCAGTGTAACCGACAATTTGCTACCACGAGCAAAGACGTCGTTCAGCGAATGAATCTGTATATTACTGAATGGAATCTGACGGTCCGGGGTCCGCGCCGAGAATGCCAGCAGCGGATCGCGAACGAGAAAGGCGCTGCTGACACAGGAACCAGATTGCAGGCCGCCGGCCCCGGTGTCGCAAGACAAACACTGGACACACCGGTGAGCCTTCCGACGGTTGCCGCCATGAACCCGGCAATAGCTTCGTATCCGGTAAGAACGAACTTAATACCATGCGAGTGCAGTCATTCAATCAATTCCGGAACCTCGCCGCCGGGATGTCAGAACAGTTGACGCACTCCAGCGCCGCGCAGGGACTCTGCGATTGAATCTGGGCACCCTGGATTAGCGTAAGGACAACGCCTTCTGTTACGAGACGACGGAACGAGTGTGCTGATAAATCCGCTTCCCCTCACACCCGAAGCAATCACAGGAGCGGCCCTCCACCGGTGCCGCGCAATACATCGCGACGTATACTTACGCACTCCGATGTACGGCGTAACAAGCGACACAGGCTTCAACGGACCGCAGCATCGCACCCACAACGCGTGCAGTCTCACGCCATCAATGCCTCTAAACTGCAGCAGTGGCAACGGACGCAATACAGCAAGACGTTCCGGCCGTTCCCCGGACGTCCCAAAGCCGCAGCCAACCCATACATCGAACGACTCCGGTCCAATGGCTTTGCATGCGGGTGCCTCGACCGGATACGTCAGTTCGTCAGCCAGCGACCGACTGCAGTACCCAGACCGCGGTCGATAATCTGATCGAACGTGCGACGCAGGTACCACCAGGAGTCCGGATTCAGATAGATAATGTCGCCGGGTTCGACAAGCACGTTCTCAAGCGGATCGTGCCGAGCCGCAATCAGATCGACCACGATCAGCAGCGGGGATCCGTCCGGACGTACTCTGTGTAAAGTCACCGTCGTAGGCGAATTGATCGGATCAATGTAGCCCGCCATCACGACTGCCGTAACAACATCAATTTCCCGATCGTCGGGCAACAATAGTCCCCCGCCGATCTCGCGGTCTCGGTCATTCACAGAGAAGCGAACGCTATTGCGGTCACTCAACGGACCGACCACATAGAACACTTTGTCGGTCTTGCGAGGAACGACCAACACGTCTCCGGCGTGCAGCACAACGTCACCGGGGGCTATGATTCCATAGCCTCCCCGCAGTGGAATCCGTGTAATAGGCGAACCATGCTGTCGCACATCCATGTTGGACACGATCGGGCCAGCAATATTTGATGGAGATTGCCCGCGAAACACCGGTCCCCGGGAATGACCGCTGTAACGTGACGACTTGTTCGGGCTGACTTTGGACGACGACGCCGGAATACTCTGCGGAACGTCGTATTTCCGAAAACTGGCGCCTGTACGTGGCTCCGCCCGTGGAATTGCAGGCCAATCGGGATTTCCGCGGCGACCGGCGGGTGCCGCTCGTTGCGGACGCGGCGCCCAGTTCATTCGCGTGCTGTCCGGACTTGGGGGGGCAAATCGGTTGTCCTGAGTTGGCCTGGGGCGAGGCTGCGATGGTGCCGCGTGTACCTCCGCTGAAACAGGCTGACGCTGCGCACGCGATAGCGCATCGGACAGGTTTACAGGCCCTGGCGGCACCAGAGGGGCTGAAACCGGCTGTGCCAGAGTCCGGGAACCGGGAACGGGGTCACGTAACGTTTCAGGGGCCGGCAGGAGTTCGGCATCGGGAAGTATTTCGGTATCTGGATGAGCTCCAGGCGTAGCCGGCACGCTGTTCAGAATTGGACTGCGACGGTGGATCTCAATGATATCGCCGGCGTCTTCCGCGAACCCCTGCGCCGCGGCGAGGGCGTGAGCCACATCGTTCTCGTATCGAGGCAGTGCATGTACGCCCGGCTGTTCGACGGCACCAAGTACAAGTACGTTGACAGTACCTTTTTCAAGCAGCGTCACAACGGCATCCGGATTCTGCAGCAGGCCGTTGTTCATCAGCACATCATTGACACGTTGTTGTGCTTCGGCCAGCGACATGCCACCAACCACAACGGGCCCTGACCGTGGCAAATGGATTTCACCGTTATCCAGGACCTGAACCTGAAACGTGTGTACGTTGCCCCTGGAGATCAGATCTGCAACGGTAACTTCCAGTCGGTCCCCCGTGCCGAGTTCATAAACTGCGGGTGCAGGTCCGACCAGCTGCGAATAATTCAAGGGGGCGGCCGCTGTCCGCATCGGCCAGCGAAATTCATCCGAAAGTGTTCTTGCCTCAATTCCCCGAGAATGAATCGGAGCGTAGCAGCCGGCTCCGGCGACGCATGTCAACGCAGCAACGACCGCCACATATCCAAACTTGGATAGCCGCAGTCTTCTGCAGATCGGTTCGGCGGTCCAGCGGTCCATGATGGGTGCGGCAACTTCAGGCTGAGGCGTAGAACGGTCCCACAGAATTGATCGGTCAGTTGGACCCGAATAATTAGTAGAATCGGACTATCTGCCCCAGTTTGCCAGTTGCATTCGCAACAGTGCCAGGGTTGTTCGAGCGCCAACATTGATACGCCGCAGCTCAAACGGTGCCGGAAATGTCTGCGCGTTGACTCCCCTTCGAGTACTGAAGGCCAGGTCGAAACCGGCAGCATCCATCGCAGATATCACAGCGGCACTGACACCTCCGGCGGGATATGCCAGAGTTCGTGACACGTCCGCACCGATCTGTTCCCGTAGAACGGCAAGTGATGTGGTCACTTCGTCGCAGATTTCGTCGTCGGGCAGCTGATTCAGCATTGGGTGGGTGTGCGTGTGTGGTGCCAGTGTGAGTCCCTCATCAGCAAGTGTGCGCAATTCGCTCCAGCCAAGGACATTGTTGTTCACCGGATCTGCAACACCCCCGGCTCCGGCAATGGCTTGCATGAGTTTCTGAAACTGCCTGTGAGGAATGGTCTTCAGGTATTCCTTCAGCAGTCGGAACAGACGCCGCCGCTGATTCCGAGTGGTCAACATGACGGCCGTGCCATCCGGTGCCGGCATTTGCGTTTCGGCGGGTGACAACATAACCGCTCTGTAAAGGCGGTCCCACCAGAAATGAACGGAGGGGTTGTCGGGATAGGCCGTCGGTACGAAAACTGTTGCAGGCAGACCATGTGACTTAAGGACAGGCCATGCGTGCTCAGCGAAGTCTGTTGTGGCATCATCAAATGTCAGCAGTACGGCATCCGGCGGCAGCGAGGATTCCCCCCTGGATGCGGCCACAACTTCAGCCATGGTGCATACGTAGTGAGAATTCGCGAGGCAATCAATCTGCGCCGCGAACTGCTTCGGAGACGCACTGATTAATCCCGGATAGTAAACGTCGTCCGGATTTGCGGTGTCGATACGATGATACGCCAGAACCCGCAGCGACGGTTTATCCCGCCCCCGGCGTTCCATGTGGCGAACAACCGTGCCGAATGCCGTGGTCTCGGAAAGGTTTACGGCAAACTGTTTCAGCGTCGTGGCAATCATCAAAACAACTCCGATAGTCCTCGGTCAGGCACCCGCCGCGGACTCCTGCCCCTACCATGATGCGTCTGCCTTCGGTGTGTCGTCAGCGATAGCCGCGACGAGGCGATGTGCCTCCGATTTGCTTGGCTGAATGTCAAAAATATCAGAAGACGAATGGGCGTCCTCCTGTGGCTGCACCCCCATTCGGCTGAGAACACCTGACAGAGTGACTTCGTCGATTCCAAAAGCGTAAGTATCCGTATTCACGTTGACGCCCAGCTGCTCGAAAATGTCAGACCGAATTCGTCGACTCATTGCCCGGGCCTGGGGCACGTCGGTTTCGGGAAGCAGCATCAGGAATTTATCTCCTACACGGACAGTGAGATCGTGGGACTTGGTTGTCGTTCTGAGCACACGACTCAGACAACCGATCATGTACTCTCTGCTGAGAGAGTCTGTGAGCTGCTGAACAAGTTCCGCGAGAGCCTCCGAAGTTGCCTGGCCAGGGGTCAGAGATACGAATGTCAGAGGCCGTTCATGCCGGCGGGCACGCCGAATTTCATCCAGAAACACTGACTCTGAATCCTGCAGATCCGGAACCGAGGTTGCCCTCAGCACTTCCAGCATCTGAGTCGACTTGGTCTCAAATTCCTGCATGTTCTGCACGATCCTCAGGCACAGAAACTGAGAAAACGTTAAAGCGAAAACTTCCACCAGAACAATTGGGAGTGCGGCAAGATCCACCCCCTGTCCGAGCGTACACTTGGCAATCAGCCAGACCAGCCCAAAGGCAACAGCGGTGACGGCAAATCGCCCTCGACGCACTAACGGCATCGTCAGCAGTGACAGTCCTGCGATCGTCGAAAGAACGTACACAAACGACGCGATATCGATCTGCGGAAAGATTCGTTCGACGTTAAACAGGACGAAAAACCAGCAGAGGGTCGCGGCTATCCATTTACGATGAGATTTCATGATATCATTCTTTGCGAACCGGATTTGTATTCAATAGCACTCGAGCCGAACTGCTGCCAGCAGGCGAAGAACTCCTGCGTGCCCCAAGCTTCAGCTAATAGGCCCCCTTCGGCGCAACGACAGCAGCGATGGTGCGATACAGAAGCTGAATGTCGAACCACAGACTTCGCTTGCGGATGTACTCGATGTCAAGCCGCAGTCGATCGTCAAAATCCACATCACTTCGACCACTGACCTGCCACAATCCTGTCACACCAGGCTGAACTTCGAGGCGTTCCGTATGCCAAAGATTGTAGGTGTCGGCACTGAAGGAAGTCGGTCGCGGCCCCACAAGACTCATGTCGCCAAGGATCACGTTGAATATCTGGGGCAGCTCGTCAAGACTGGTTTTTCTCAGAATTCGTCCAACTCGAGTCACCCTCGGATCATTGCTGACCTTGAAATCCGGCCAGGTAAGCTCGTTCAAATGCCTGATGGTATGTTTCATTTCCTCAGCATTTGTCACCATCGTCCGCAACTTGTACATCCGAAAACGGTATCCGCCACGACCCGTTCTTTGCTGGGGAAAGAAGATTGGACCGGGGTTCTCGAGCCACAGGGCGACGCTGCATGCAGCCATGACCGGAAGAACTACAGGGATCAGCAGCAGGCAGATGGTCAGGTCAAGCAACCGCTTACTCACGAAATAGAAACGGCCAGGTCCAAGGCCTCCAACGTCCGTGTTGCATGCCAGATGTCGCTGTCGATGACGTGGCAGCGGGTGCTCAGTCGATTTCTGTGATGATGGTACAGCTGCTGTCATTGCCATGTGTGTTTCGAACTTTTTTGCGGTAGTGAGTGTTCTGGTGGTAAAGCCATGCAATACGCATGCCCGACGCAAGTAGAGCAGGCAGGGCACCCCTAACGCAACTGCGACTGTAACCGGTAATTTGCTGTGTGGTCAGGACGTAAAGTTTTTTTTGCAATCTAAAAAGTGGACACAGTGATTCCTCATCAATCGGGGTGCCCCGGCATCAAGATGATGTCTCGGCACAACAGTATCCGCAGAATACTGAGCGATAAGCCGCAACGTTACGTCGTACGAACGTTCGGGAAGGAAGTAATGTTGATATGGCAACCGGAACAGAACACCTGTCATGGCACAACATGACTTCTGTGTCGGTTCGTGGACTAACGGCAACATCTCCACCGATCAGCAATGGTGTGTCTGTAAGGACTGTACGGATAATCCGACTTCAGTGGGCTATCGCACATTCTCTCGACGGAGAATTACCCCCATTCCGGTAACAGCTCAGCACTGGCGGGCTAGGTTTCCCTAACGCAACACCAGGGACATTGCGTCAACATGCTGAATGCGCAGAACATCAGGTCCTCAAACGTACACATGCGGAGACTGAACGATGAACGAGAATCCGGCCCAGGTGATTGACGTCGGGGCACTGCTGCGCGGATGGCGTACCATCTTGTTCATCACTACAGTCGCGATCCTGAGCAGTGGGGCATTTCTTATTACCGTCGAGCCTCAGCAGCAGGTCGGCGCCAAGCTGATTGTAGAACCTCGCGCCGTCGACATTGACGGAACAAAGGCTTCAACTCACGACAGGGAGTTCCTGCCGACTCAGGCGGAAATCCTCCGCAGTCCGGCAGTCATTACCAGTGCCGTTCGAAGCATCGCCGCGGAAGTATCTACGGAAGAACTCGCAAATCGCATCCTTGATATCGCAGCCAATCTGAAGATCGACCCACTGGCTGGAACCAGCATTCTTCAACTGCAGTACACGGATTCGACGGCACAGCGAGCGGCGGACGTGGTCAATGCGCTGGTTGCCGGATATCGAGAATATCTGGCAACATCGGAGCAGCAGCAGCACCAGGAGATGCTGTTGCTGCTGACGGCACGGGACCTGGAACTGCGATCCGAACTGGCAGCATTCGGTATGGACTACGAAGCGCTGAAGCAGGATCACGCAGGCAGTGCAGGTGCAGATCCTGTAACTGCTGCCCGCATTCTGGCGGGTCTGGAAGAATCGCTTGCGACGACACAAAGTCGCCGCCTGTTGCTTGAGCAGGCTGAACAGCGACTGCAACCGAGCAGGAATTTCCTTCTGGAGACCACGGACAGCGATTCCCAGTCAGATTTCAGCACTGAATTCCAGAGCCAGCGAGACGCTGCTTTGAAAGAACTAAAGGCCTTAAGCGCTGACGTGCGCAGTGACGTGCCGGATCCGACGGATGCCATAGAACGAACACGACTGGCCCGGTCGCTGGCATCGGAACTGCAGTTCAGTCTGGGCCTGCAGCACCCGGAACGTAAGGCAGCTGAGGCGCTCGTTGCGCAGTATGACCAGGAACTGACCCGCCTTTCACAGACGGCACTGGCGACAGTGCAGCGATCTCTGGCCAGCATTCGCATGCAGGAAGAAGCTCTTCAGACTCGTTACGACTCATATTTGCTCAGCGCAAATGAAACTAAAGTGATGCGTCTGAAGGAGTCTCAGAAGCTGGCAGAAATCGACAGAGCTCAAAGGTCGTACGAAGCGGTCCATGCTCAACTGACGCAGTGGCAGCTGGTTGACGATGCAATGGCCAACGGTCGTGCCGGCATCTCCGTATCCGTACTCGAACCGCCAACCCCCGCAGAACGCTCTATCGCTGCTAATCCTCTGATCGTGATGGGGCTGGCCGGGCTGCTGGGACTCATATTCGCTGTGTCATGGCTGGTTATGCTGCCACAGTTCAAGTCTTTGCTTTCCGGTCCGTCTCCGGTTCCCGCAGCGCCTTCGGTGTAGGTCACTCTGTTCAGCAAGAGCTTTTCCCGTGAACGCCGCCATTCATCCTTCATCATCGAGCAACACACAGCCCGCTGCCGAAAGTCCGGCACCGCGTGTGGCGTATATGATGTCGAGATTTCCGAAGATCACGGAAACATTCATCCTGTATGAAATGCAGGCTGCTGAGAAAGCGGGTGTGTGTGTTGAGGTCTTCCCGCTGCGGCGGGAACAGACAGAGAAAATGCACCCGGAGGCCGTCGCGTATGTTAAGCGAGCCCATTTTCTTCCATTGCTGTCGTGCGAAATTCTGTGTGACAATCTCAGTGCGTGTTTGAAACGACCACGACTGTGGCTGCGTACTCTGGGCACTCTGATCCGCGCCAATCTGGGTTGTCGACGTTTTCTGTTTGGTGCACTCGCAGTGTTTCCCATGTGCGTATCCATCGCTCAACGCATGCGACAGGCGAACATCGATCACATTCACGCCCACTTCGCCAGTCACCCGGCCGCCGCCGCGTGGATCATTCATCAGTTCTCAGGAATTCCGTACAGCTTTGTTGCACACGGGTCAGACCTGCACCGAGATCAGCACATGCTGACCGAAAAAGTCCGTGATGCGCAGTTCGTCGTAGCGATCTCAAAGTACAATCGGAAAATCGTCCTGACGGAAGCGGGCCATCAGCATGGTGACAAAGTCAAGGTCATTCACTGCGGGGTCAATCCGGATGATTTTGAAGGGGGCCAACGTTCTCAAAGGAACAGTGACGCAACAGCACCGTTAAAGGTGTTCTGCATCGGGACGCTGCATGAAGTGAAAGGTCAGACGTATCTGATTGAAGCGACACAGCAAGCAAAAGCCGCAGGCGTGGCCATGAGCGTGCATCTGGTCGGAGACGGTCCCGATCTGCAGCTCCTGCAACAGCAAACGGCGGCCGCCGGACTGACGGACAACGTCGTTTTTGAGGGCCGCCGCGATCGCCATGAGATCATACGGATGCTGCAGACGGCTGACATCCTTGTGGCACCCAGCGTGCCCACTGCTGATGGACGCCGTGAAGGAATTCCGGTTGTGTTGATGGAAGCGATGGCTGCAGGCGTTCCCGTGATTGCCAGTCGCCTGTCAGGAATCCCGGAGCTTGTCGAACACGAAACCAGCGGTCTGCTGACGGAACCGGGGGACACGACTGCTATCGCTGATGCAATCCAGCTGCTCAGCCGTGATCCGCAGCTGCGACAACACCTCGGAGAAACCGGACGAAGAACCGTACAAAACGGCTTCAATCTGGAAACCGGTGTCAACCTGGTCATTCAGAGCATCTGCGGGAGCACTCGCATCAACAACCGAGAGCTTCGGCCCGCCCCCGACACACGGACAAGGGAGATGCGGACATGAGCGTCATTCTTTTCTGGTTCGCCGTAACCCTGATTCTATACACCTATCTCGGCTTCCCGTTGTTGTCGTGGCTGCGCAGTTATGCGTGTCGTCGTCCACACAGCTCAGGCGACATCACACCTAAGGTCAGTGTCCTGATTGCAGCTCACAACGAACAGGACAGCATCGGAGACAAAATTCGTAACATGCTGGAACTGGACTATCCGGCCGCACAGATGCAGATCGTCGTCGCCTCTGATGGTTCGACGGATCGCACAGCGGACATCATCAGCGAATTCGACGATCCGCGACTCGTTGCCTTAAACCTTCCTCGCGGCGGCAAAGCCGCCGCACTGAATGCAGGGATTGATCACTGCAACGGTGACATCCTGATTTTTTCGGATGCGAACAGCATATTCGGAAAAGGCTCATTGCGAGCTCTGGTGCGCCCGTTTGCCGATCCGACTGTTGGAGGTGTTGCCGGTGACCAGAGATATTCAAAGAGCAGCGGCGCTAATTCGGCCGATGCCGGCGAACGAAGTTACTGGAATTTTGACCGACAGATGAAGGACTGGCAGAGCCTGGCCGGCAATGTGACATCCGCTACGGGTGCCATCTACGCCATCCGGCGTTCTTTGTTCCGCACTGTGCCCGAAGGCGTCACCGACGACTTTGCCACATCGACTCAGGTGATCGTTGCGGGCCATCGATTGGTGTTCGCCCGGGACGCGGCAGCCTACGAACCTGTGGCGGCCAGCAATGGCGTTGAGTTTGGCCGAAAGGTTCGCATCATTACCCGCGGTCTTCGTGGTGTGCTGCAACAAAGGTCTCTTCTGAATCCACTACGGCACGGTTTTTATTCCATCCAGCTGTTTTCGCACAAAGTGCTCAGGCGCCAGATGGTGTTTCCTCTGTTGCTGCTGCTGATCACCAGCAGCATGCTGTCTGGATCATCAGCATTCTTTCTGCTGGCCACCGTCTGCCAGTGCTGTTTCTATGCCGCTGCACTCGCGGGATGGATACTGAACGGCACGAAACTCGGTCAAAAAAAGCCGCTGTCGATTCCGTTCTTTTTCTGCATGGTGAACCTCGCCTGCCTGATTGCGACCTTCAGGTCACTGACAGGCAAACGAGTCGTCCTGTGGGAACCACAGCGGGCCGCATCGACCAGTCAGTCTCTGACAGCAGCGACAAAGGCATAAGGCGAACATATGCCAGTGTCTCTGGACAGTTCATCACGTTGGCTTGACGGTCGCATTGTTGCGATTTGCCTGGCATTCTTGTGCGCCGCCCTGATCGCCGCAGGCGCATTGATGGAGCATCAGCCAATCGTGGCAGCAGTCGCAGTGCTGACCGTTCCCGCCGCAGTATTTTTCATTGTACGGCCGGAATCAGCAGTCCCGTTGGCCCTGTTTGTGATCTATACGAACGCTGCGGTTGTGGCCGTCCGTTTTCACGGCGTACCCGCATTCGCCGCAGCACTGGCGCCGAGTCCGTTGATAATTCCGTTGCTTTACAATGTCGTACTGCTGCGACGCCCCATTGTTGTCACGCCGGTATTGCCGTGGATTCTGGCATATATCGGCTGGCAGCTGATCTGTGCCATGCTTTCTCGTGACCCCGACACATCGCTGGAAGGCGTAAAGGGAAACATACTGGAAGGTCTGCTGCTGTACATTCTTGTGACGAATGTCGTACGTACACCGCACGTATTAAGAATGGCTGTCTGGGCGCTGGTCGCCGCGGGCATGTTCATGAGCAGTGTCTCAGTTTACCAACAGGCAACGCGTTCATTCGACAGCGATTTCGGAGGATTCGGACAGGTTTCCGGCGGTCGCGGCTTCAAAGTTGCGGACGGGCGCGGCGTCACTCAACAGCGACGACTGTCGGGGCCGATCGGCGAAAAAAACCGCTATGCGCAGATCATGCTCATGCTCATTCCACTGGCATTGTCACGTTTCTGGACGGAGCGTGTGCAATCGATGCGTCTGTTGGGACTGGCGGCCGCCTGCCTTTGCGGGATGGGATGTGCGCTCACATTTTCCCGCAGTGGCGCGTTAGCGTTCGTGATGTTGGTGCTGATCGGACTTGCGTTGAAATTTGTTTCGAAACGACAGGTCGCCACTCTCTTTACCGGCGGACTATTGATGCTGATGGCTGTTCCACAGTACCGAACGCGGCTGGCCACCGTCCCTGCCGCCCTGAGCATTTTTGGCGCGTCGTCGGCCGGTCGCGAAGAACCGGATGGTGCCATACGGGGCCGGGCTACTGAAATGCTGGCGGCCGGCCGTATTGCAGTTCATCATCCGATTGTCGGTGTCGGCCCCGATCTTTCCGGAACCTACACGCGTGAATTCGGTCGCATTGGAGGGCTGCGAGCTTTGGAAGGAGACCGCGAATCTCATTGTATGTTTCTGGAAATTCCGGCCGAAACCGGATTCCCGGGTCTGTTCCTGTTCATGGGCATGCTGGCCACGTCCTTATTTACCCTGCTGCGCGGTCGGCAACAAACCATCGGCAGCAATCACGAACTCGAGCAGACGGTCTCCAGCTTCCTGCTGGCCCTGACCGGCTATCTTGTGATGGGTATTTTTCTGCACATGTCGTACGTTCGATATTTCTGGTTGATGCTCGCTTTGGCTGACGCCTGTAATGAGGTAATTCAGACCACAGTGAGACCAGCTTCTGAGCAGAGACCACAGGGGGCCATCGCATGACCTCTGTCTCCGAACAGACGCACACTCAAAAGAGTGTCGAAACCTCAGCCACGCTCACCCGAAAACTGATAAGGGGTTCTTCCCTGCTGACGCTTGGTCGCGTCATCGCCATTGTTGTGAACTTCGCTGTCCAGGTAATTACGGTTCGTTTTCTGATCAAATCAGATTACGGAGCCTTTGCGTACGGACTCTCGATCGTGTCCATGGGGGCGAGTTTCGCGTTATTCGGCCTCGGACGAACACTCAACCGCTTTGCCCCACTGTTTCAGGAACGCCGGGAATTTGGACGCATGGCCGGCACGGTGATGCTTTCACTGTGCTGTGTCACCGCTATCGGGCTCGGTGTCGTCGTACTCGTTCTTGCCGGGCAGGGCTTCATTGGTTCGACTCTGGTCCACGACCCGTTGTCGCTCTCGCTGCTGCTGATCCTGATCGTTCTGGCACCGCTTAAGGCCGTGGATTCAATCTTTGAGGAGATGTTTGCAACTTTTGCGAATCCCAAAGCGTTGTTTATACGCCGCCACCTGGTGGGACCGCTGTTAAAGCTGATGTGCGTGCTGCCGTTGATCTTTGCACATTCGGACGTGCGTCTGCTGGCGATATCCTATCTCATTGGCGGGGTTCTGGGAACGGGATACTCCGCAATCGTACTATGGTCTGTACTAAAGAAAGCCGACCTGCTGAAGTACTTCCGCCGTGACTCCATTCAGATCCCGGCAAGACAGGTATTTGGCTTCAGCCTGCCACTGATGTCTACTGACCTGCTGGTGATGGCACGCATCGCGTTGGTCACGGTGGTCTTGGAATTTTGCCACGGAGCACTGGCGGTCGCCGCATTCCGAGCAGTGCTTCCCGTTGCTCGACTGAATACTTTCGTGGCAGAAAGTTTTCGGCTGCTGTTTTCGCCCGCCATTTCACGGATGTATGCTCGTGGCGACGTATCGTCAATCGATCGCGTCTACTGGCGAACTATGGCATGGATTGCGGTCGCGACATTCCCGCTGTTCTTAATCTGCATCGGCCTGTCAGATGTGATCACGATCGCTTTATTCGGCAGCGAATACGCAGATTCTTCCGGTATCCTGAGCCTGCTGGCCACCGGATTTTACCTTAGCTCGATCGTCGGGTTTAACAATGAGATCCTGAAAGCGCACGGCTACGTCGGTCGCATCTTTCTGACCGACATGCTGACCATTGCTTCAGCGATCCTCCTGCACCTGATGTTTGTCCCTGTCTGGGGTCCGCTCGGCGCCGCCGCCTCAACGACCCTCGTACTTTTGATACGACCGATCGGCAACCAAATCACAATCTATCGACTGGGACTGCTGCGCGAAATCGACTGGGGATGCATGCGTCTGTTCCTTCTGATGATACAGGCAACCGTCATCGCCTGGCTGCTGCCGGGCCAGATCGGCAACAGCGTTACCAACCAGTTGCTGACAACGATCGTGGGATCATTGGTTGTCCTGGTTGCGGCTCTGCCTGTGCTTGATATTTCACATACATTTCCGGAGTTAATGCGTTTGTCCCCGTTCCACAACTCGATTGATGCGACGGAGACCTGAACGATGGATATTACCTGCACAGAACCTGCGCAACAGCTGACAGCGCAGATTGACGTGAGCGAAGAACGCTTCACGGCGCATCTGCGCAGCCACATGCATATTTACTTTCCGGAGCTGAACACCGCCTCAACAACTGTACGGCTGATCGATCATGCTGTCCGGCAATACTCTCAACTGCTGCAATACGAACTGACTGACGGCTCTTTCAGTCGCCAGGCAATTTACAAAATACCATTCTCGCTGCACGATGCAGCAAGAGGCAGCACTTCGCCTGAGGAACGTCCCCGGCTGTTTTCGGTTGTCAATCCCGTAAGCAACGGACTGCGAGAATATCGGGCACTGAAGTCTGTCGAGGACCACTTCTCATCACTGAATGAAACCCGATTCGGCGTCATTGCGATTCTGGCACTCATTGAGTCGCCGTTCGTGTTAGTTATGGAGAAGTGCCCCGATCCTGACATGAAAACGTTGTTGAAGACATCAACTCGTTTTCACCGGCATCAGGACACGGAAATGCTGAACTGTGCATTTGCGAATACGGGAGCATGGCTGAACGAGTTTCACACTCTTCCGGCGCTTGAACATACTGAACATCGACACAAAGACCGCGCATGTTACGCCGATGCCGTGAACCGATTCACGACGGGGCTGATTCAGAAGACGGGAAACCGGGGTTTCTTTGAGGAGCTCAGGCAACGGCTTACCGAAACAGCAACGAATATTCTTCCTGCAGAAGTCCCCGGTGCCGTTATTCACGGCGATTTTGCACCCCGCAATATTCTCGTCCGGTCAGATTCTCGCATTACCGTTTTCGACACTCAGCGTCGCTGGCACGCGCCTCTGTACGAAGACCTCGCCTATCTGCTGATGTCGATCAAACTAGCGGGCCCTCAGGTCCGAAGCCACGGTGCGGTTTTTTCCCAGCGGCAACTTGCAACCTGGGAATCGGCCTTTCTGAGCGGCTATTTCCAGAACAGCCCGATCCCGTTAGCTGCGGTTCGCCTGTATGAATGTTTGCTGATGCTGGAATGGTGGGCGGCAATCAACTTCCGACAGTCCAAGGGAAACCTGAAACAGCGAATCAGTTTAATGATGAGTAATCGTTACGTGTCGCGCCATGTAAAACGTTTACTATCGGACATCGAATTCGCGAAAGCTGAAGGAACAGGCACAGGCACAGCATCATGATTACAACTCGCACAATCAGGACGGCACAGTTATCTCACAGTCAGATCTGTGACTGGGAATGTATGGTGCGCTCCAATCCATGGCTGACCAGTCCGTTCTTCCGTCCCGAATTCACTCTCGCCGTCGGCCGTGTTCGGACGGATGTAAGAATTATTGTGGTGGAAAAACAAGACGTTCCTGTTGCCTTCCTGCCTTTTCAGCTGGCTGCAAATGGCGAACACATAGCTGTCGGCGCGTCGCTGAATGACTTTCAGGGCGTCATCAGTACCCCCGACGCCAGATTCTCAATGGATAAAATCCTGAGACACGCGGGTGTTCGTCGAATGTTCTGCCCCAAACTGATGGATGGCCAGCACAGATTTGATTCGTTTGTCGTCGCCGAAAACGCGTCACCCTTCGTCGACTTATCCAACGGGTACTGCGCGTGGGAAGAAGATCTTAAAAGACGCGGAGCGGGGCTGCTGAAAAGACTTGCCAGAAAAGAACGTAAACTCGTTCGCGACCTTGGGACCGTTCATCTGGAATATCACACCACATCAACCGGAATACTGCAACAGTTGATTACATGGAAGAAAAATCAATATCGCCGAACAAACGAGAAAGACACGTTTGCGGTGACGTGGACAAATGCGTTGCTCCATAACCTGCTGGCGGTATCACAGGATTCAGAACTGCAGCCTCTGCTTTCCGCAATGTATGCCGGAAAGAAACTGATCGCCGCCCACTATTGCCTGACGGCTCAGGGTGTCTGTCACTCATGGATACCAGCGTACGATCCGGCATTTCGACGATATTCCCCCGGCAAGCTACTACTGCGACGTCTGTTGTTTGAGGCTCCGGAACGATCCATTGAACGATTTGACTTCGGCGCAGGAGACGAACCCTACAAATATCAGTTCGCCAACGACGCATCCAGTGTCCGCCGCGTCATGATCGACCGCAATCCGCTCCGCCGGTGGGTTCGCTCCAACGCACATCACGCACGAATATCCGTCAAGCATTCATTGATCGGCCCTCGCCTGATTGCACTGCGGGATCGGCTGCAATCCGCCATTCGAAACGTACAGCCGGCTCAGGAACCTTCTTCGCTCATGGACACCCTGCTGGAGACCATCGCAATTGAATCGTCAGTGACGACGCGCCCGGAGGTCAAAGAAATTCAACAGGACGCGGAAACATCAGCCAGCGATGTTCAGCTGTCTGCGACCTCCACAACATCGCATTAAACAATGAATACCGTAACTTCAGATCGTCACCGGGCCACAATTGTATAGTTTCACATTTGCGCGGATGGCGCACAGGTGCAACAGTTGCTGCGTTTGCACAAACCGACTTATCCCATAATTTCGAAACAACTGTCACAGCGCCGTTGGCAATCCAGACCTCAGAGGACTATCCGCAGAATCCTGCTTCGATCAACTCAGCGTGAAATAGGCTCTTGTTGTTGTTTGGTCGGCGTAGACCACACAAACAAAGTAAATATTTTTGCAGCGGATGTTGTTGGCCCCTCGGGCCAACACTCAGTTCGAACCTGCACCAAATACACTCCACGAATTTCAGCATGGCGAGGCCGCCCTCTTGAAATCCACATGCACATCCAGTCCTTCGGTCGTTGGGATCCTGTCGCCCGGCGTGATGGGCACCGCGCTGGCAGAAGTACTGCTGGCCGGTGGATGTGATGTAATTACCACGCTGAACGGTCGGAGTCCACGCACCGCTGAACTATGTGAACGCTCCGGAATTGCGATTCGCACATGTATTACGGACGTTATCGATGACGCTGACGTGGTAATTTCCGCCGTCACGCCCCGGGCTGCTTTGCCTCTGGCCAAGCAGGTGGGGAAGTCAGCTGCAAATCGCGGGCGTCCGCTCACCTATATCGATGTCAACTCGGTGTCACCTCGAACCGTCGAACAAATCGCTGAAGAGTTTCGCGGTCTCAGTGTACGGTTTGTTGATGCTGCGATTCATGGCATCGCTGGTCGGCTGAAGACTCAGGGAACCATATTCGCAAGTGGCCCGACCGCCGACGTCGTTGATCGCTTTTTTGGCTCAGAAGTACGAGTCCAAATCCTCGGAAAAGACCTCGGCCGCGCCTCACTGATGAAAATGATGCTGGGCGGTATGTCCAAAGGAATCATCGGGCTGTTTCTGCAAAGCAGCCTGCTGGCACAGAACGCCAAGATGACGGATGAGTTCTGTGCCGCACTGGGGCATTATTACCCCGATGTTCTGAGTTTCGTCGAACGGTCACTGCCAACGTATCCACAGCATGCCGGGCGTCGTGCCCAGGAAATGCGTGAGTTTGCGGACACACTGGAACTCACCGGACTGCCACCGCAGATTGCGATCGAACTGTCCAAACTGTTTTCCGCTCTGGACAACAGCGAACTGGCCTCTGTCTGCCAGAACGAGCCAAAGCCGCTGAAACTGAAACAACTGGTTGACGTCATTTCAGCAACTCGATTTTCGGCAAGGTCCAATCAATCTGACACCTATCTTGTCTGACCTCTAAAGAAAGAAACTCCGATGGCTAAGAAACTTCGCTCCGCAGAATTGAACCCCGGTCCTGGTTTTCGAATCCAGCAGGAATTTGAGCGTTTAAGTGTCCCGGTGATGCAGGAACTTTCGCAGTTCGAAGTCCCGGACATATCGGACCTCTTAAACCGACTGTACGCGATTGACCCGGAGATTCGGTGCCTGTCCGGGCGGTATCGATTGTGCGGGCCGGCCTGTACGGTAAAGGTTTTCCCCGGCGACAATCTGATGGTGCACAAAGCACTGGACATCGCCAAACCGGGCGACATTATCGTCGTTGACGGTAGCGGAAGCGGTTCGCGGACAAACGCCCTGATCGGCGACATCATCTGTACCAAGGCTCAGCACCGCGGGATCCAGGGATTTATCATCGACGGCCTGATTCGCGACCTGCCCGCCATCGAAGAACTTGGTTTTCCCGTATTTGCACGCGGCACCACGGCCATCGGCCCGTTGCATCGTGGTCCGGGAGAAATCAATTTCCCAATCGCATGCGGAGGAACTGTCATCAATCCGGGCGACGTCATTATCGCGGACGATGCCGGCATGGTCGCTGTTCCTCGCGATATCGTGAGCACAGTCGTCAATATCCTGACCAGCCAGCGCGAGACAAATCGAGCCTACCTGTCCGCCGTCCAGCGGGGTGAGTTCTCGAACGAATGGGTTGATAACCTGCTTGCTCAGCACGAGTGCCAGATCAGCGATGCGGCACCCGAAGAATCGTCAGCCACCAGAGGATCGACTGAAGCTCTGATAACAGAGTCATAGTCGCTGCGCTCCGTTTCAATTCGACTGGCATCGGCGCATCGTCTGGATACGGCCGCCTTCCCGTCGAAGCTATCGACATTTGTCAAACGTCCTGCTCTTCCGCTCCCATGTTCCAAAGAACCAGCGGAGCGGAAGAAAGCAGGCAAGTTGCATACTCCAGAGCTGAAATCGTGACAGGCACATGACCCGTTTTCTGAAAATACAGGCACTGGCTCATCGAGCTGTTTCGTTGTTAGGGAACACAGGACGGCAGTTCGCTGCTGCGAAACGAAAACGTGCAGACTTTTACAACGTCGCATGGCGGAACGCGGCAATCAGTCTGGATGCGGAGGTAAAGGGCCTGGACCGCGACGTGCTGGCGATTCAAAAAAATGGCCAGTCGACGCGCGTATTTCTGAACTACACAGAGCTTGACGATCCGGTATCGCTGCGGGTGGCAGGTAACAAGCCACTTGTGCATAAGCTTCTGCAGACCAACGGTGTCCCTGTCCCTGCCTATCGAGAGTTTTCTCTGCAGACGATTCCGGAAGCCGCAGATTTTCTGCGAACGCATCGCACCTGTGTTGTTAAACCCGCGTCCGGGACCGGAGGAGGGAGCGGTGTCACCACCGGCGTTTCCACACCCCGGCAACTTCGAAGAGCTTCGGTACTGGCCGCAGGTTACGGTTCCGGATTAATCATTGAGCAGCAGATTTCCGGTGCGAATCTTCGTCTGTTGTTTCTGGACGGCCAGTTGCTGGATGCCATCGATCGTCGGCCGCCAACGGTAACGGGAAATGGGCACAGCACCATTTCACGGCTTGTCGATGCAGTTAACCAACAACGTCTGCAGGCGGGTTTTGCAGTGGCACAGTCCGTCCTGAAGTGTGATGCAGACATGCGTCAGACACTCGCAGCACAGAATCTCACGTTGCGTTCAGTGCCGCCTGATGGCGCAGTCGTGCAGCTGAAAACGGTGATCAACGACAATACGGCAGAGGACAATGTCTGCATCGTGGATTCTCTGCATCCCTCGATTATAGAAGTGGCGCGAAACGCCGCGAACACCGTCGGTCTGAGGCTGGCCGGGATAGACATCGTCACTCCGGAAACGTCACAACCACTCGAAGAAAGCGGTGGCGTCGTACTTGAAGTCAATTCTGCCCCGGGGCTGTATTTTCACTACGCGGGAACCAGAACGCGCACGCCTGTCGCCATTCCGGTACTCGCAGCATGTCTGAACCATCCCCTCGAAGGCGACAATTGGAAATCGCAGGAAACGTTTTCATTTTCCGAAACACTCGTTGAACTCGCACCAACGGTCTAAACGGTTAACAGCAAGCAACGGAACAGACGGATGACCTCAGCGACCGCACTCTCCCAATCTCAACGAATGACGACCCGTTCGCCGAACGCAAGTCGGCAGAGGCCACCGGTCATTGTCGTGGGTGGAAACGACAACGCATTGTCACTGGTCCGCGGTTTTGGACGGCGGGGTATCGACGCCTACGTCATCAATCAGCATAATTCTGACGTTGCGAAGAGTCGATACGCCCAATTGATTCGACTGCCTGAGCATGAATCATTCGAGACTGCAGCTGCAGAATGGCTGTGCGGTCCCCAATCCGATGGGTTTCGGCAAAGCGTACTGCTGGCCGCCAGTGACGAGGCGCTGTCCATCATCGCAGACCACCACGAGGTACTGTCGAATCGATTTCTGCTGGACCTGTGTAACCCCGTGGCTCAGCGGCAGATGCTGGACAAACTGGAAACGTATCTGCTGGCACGAGATGCCGGCGTACCAACGCCGAAATTCTGGCAGATCAGCACTCAGGCCGACCTCGCGGAACTGAGGGATGAACTGGTCTATCCCATAATTGTCAAGCCGGTCCTGTCTCACATATTTCAACAGAAATTCAGCACGAAATTTATCGTTGCGGATACTTTTGAACAGCTGTGCCAGGCATTCACCGTTGCGGAAGACGCCCACATCGACGTACTGCTGGTGGAAAAAATCCCGGGCCCCGACAGTCAACTCTGCAGCTACTACACATGGTTGAACCAGGAT
>Ga0315316_10000835_pt1 | contig 20969 bp, 15 predicted proteins | sample M160m3416metaG_FD_203702 | JGI IMG/M metagenome (GOLD analysis project Ga0315316, IMG submission 203702) | Ammonia-oxidizing marine archaeal communities from Monterey Bay, California, United States - M1 60m 3416 | ecosystem: Environmental > Aquatic > Marine > Intertidal zone | place: USA... | reverse complement strand
GCATTGACCCGAATCCTATGTGGGGCGAGCTTGATCGCCATGTCTCGGGTCAGGGTATGCAGCGCGCCCTTGCTGGCGGTATAGGCGATCGAGGGCTCGAGTTCATCCGACGCACCGCGCAAGGCCGCCATCGAACTCACGTGGATGATGTTGCCACGGCCTGCTGCGATCATACGCCGCGCGACGTTTTGAGAGAGAAAAAAGAGTCCCCGCAGGTTGAGGTCGAAAACGCGATCCCAGTCCGACGGCCGGTGATCGAGCATCGGGGCACCCCAGGCGAAGGCCGCATTGTTCACGAGAAGGTCGACCCCGCCGGTCTGCGAGTGTGCTTCGTCGGCGAGCCGGTCGACCTCGTCGAGCTTGGAGAGGTCGGCCGCGAGGGCCCAGGCACGGCGGCCGAGCGCTTCGATCCGTTCGGCGACGCGCTCGCAGGCTTCGAGTCGACGCGACGCGAGGACGACGTCTGCGCCCGCCTCGGCGAGCCCGATCGCGATCGACTCGCCGATTCCGCGTCCGCCGCCCGTGACGAGTGCGGTCGTTCCGGTCAAATCGAAGAGCTTCGGCGATTGCAGAGCGAACCCTCCCTCTCGCCGGGGCGTCGAGTCCTCGTCTAGGAGGCGAGCGTCTCGGCGATCCGGTCGGCGTGTTCGTCCATCGTACCGAAGACGTTCTCCAGAACGAACGAGCGCTTCAGCAGGAAATGGGGGGGCATCTCCCAGACGTACCCCATCCCTCCGTAGACCTGGACGCAGTTGCGCGCGTTCTTGTGGGCGGCCTCGCCGGCCATCAGCTTCGCCGTCGAGATCATCCGTTCCACGTCGCTCACGCCTCGGCCGTCGGCGGTCGCAGCGGCGGCATAGACCGCGGCCTTGGCTTGTTCCTTGCGGACGAGCATGTCGGCCAAAATATGCTTGATGGCCTGGAATGACCCGATCGGTCGATCGAATTGCTCGCGCTCGAGGGCGTATCGCGTCGCGTGCTCGAGGCTCGCCTCGCTGAGCCCGAGCTGCATGGCGGCGGCGAGGAGGGTTCCCTCTCGGACGAGCCTTCGGCTCGCCTCGCCATCCCCGATCGATTTGCCGGGAGGGAGCGCCGAGAGCTGATGCAGTGGCGTCAAGGGATCCAGGGGCGTCTCGATGGGTCGGCCGGCGAGATCGCTTCGCTCGATCCTTCGGATGCTTTCCGATTCGAGGACGATGAGCGTGTCGCTCGCCTCGAAATGTTCGACCAGGATCGGTCCCGCCGCCTCACGGGTTTGGTCCAGGCCCGTGACGACTCTCTTCCCCTCGGCGACCTCGGGGACGAGACCGGCCGTGAGGGCCGACCATAGGACCGGGCCCGGCACCAGGTGTCGAGCGAGTTCGGCGAAGACGAGGACAGCCTCTGCCAGTCCGAAGCCGAGGCCTCCCTCTGCTTCGGTCTCGCGCAGAGAAAAGACGCCGAGCTCGGCGAGGTCGGTCCAGAGGCCGGGATCGAGCGGGCGCTCGGCGCTCTCCACGATGGTGTCGAAAGGGATGCGCCCCTCGCAGAAGCTGCGGATGCCCTCTCTGAGAGCCGCCTGATCCTCTGTGACGCGAAAATCCACTGCTTTCCTCCGAGATTCCGCTCAGCGGACGCGGGGCTCTTTGGGCATTCCGAGCATGCGTTCCGAGATGATGTTGCGCTGGATTTGGGAGCTGCCGGCCGCGATCGTGAGCGAGAGCGTCGACAGGTACCGGTCGACGAGGCCGAGGTCGGCGAGGCCTTCGACGGGGTCGCGGGCGAGGCCCGCCCGCCCGAGGAGCCGGGTTCCGAGCTCGAAGATGCGCTGGTTCAGCTCGGTGAAGGCGAGCTTGATCACGGACCCTCCGAGGCCCGGGACACCCGATTGAGCGAGCTCGGAGACCTGCAGCTTGACCATGGACCAGACGGACTCGACCTCGGCCGAGAGGTGTCCGATCTCGCGGCGGAGCGCCTGGTCGTCCCAGGCGCTCGCCCCCTGCCGCTCAATCGACTGGGCGAGTTCGGCGATGCCCTCGAGCATGCGCTGGAGCTGGATCACGTCCGCGGCCCAGGCCGTCCCCCGCTCGAAGCTGAGGGTCACGTTGGTCACGCGCCAGCCGTCGTTTTCTTTCCCGACTCGATTCCCGACCGGGATGCGGACGTCCTCGAGGAACATCTCGCTGAAGTCGGACTCCCCGAGCAGCGTGGGGAGCGGTCGGATTTCGATCCCCTCTAGGTCCATCGGCATGACGAGCCAGCTGATTCCCCGATGCTTGGAGTCGGTTCCTGTCCGCACCAGGAGCTCGCAGTAGTCGGCACAATGGGCGAAGGAGGTCCAGATCTTTTGCCCATTGACGACATAGTGATCGCCGTCGAGGACGGCGCTGGTGCGGAGCGCTGCGAGATCCGAGCCGGCAGTGGGCTCGGAGAAACCCTGGCACCAGACTTCCTCCCCGCGCAGAATTCGAGGCAGATGGGCGGCCTTCTGCTCGTCCGTGCCCTCCGCGATGAGCGTGGGTCCCCCATGCCGGACGCCGACGAAATTCATTGCGACGTTCGGTGCTCGGGCTCGCGACAGCTCCTCGTAGTAGACGAGCTCCTCCATCAGCGAGGCGCCGCGCCCTCCGTATTCCTTGGGCCAGTTGATCCCGGCATAACCGGCTTCGAAGAGCTTGCGCTGCCAGCTCGTATCGTAGGCGCGGCGGGCATCCCAATCATGGCGCGAGGGGCCGGGGCCGTGCGCGGCGACCGCTTCGGCGAGCCAGGCTCGCAGGTCGGATCGGAAATGCTGGTCGGATTCGGAATAGCGCAGGTCCAAAACGATCTCTTCAGTTCGATCCGTTCGAATGAGGTTCGACGAAGCCCGATGATAAGCGCGTCATCGGGATTCGCCACGCGGCTCTCCTCGGCTCTCCGCGGCTGCGCTGGCTCTCCGGATGTACGACTCAGGCCGCGCGCCGGTTCGTTGGGGGGCCCGGCCGAGTGTGATGACTCATTCGCCGTAGACGTGACCGGCGATTTCGACGCGTCCTGCGATCAGTCGCTCCTGGGCGAGTTCGCGAAGCGCGTCGGCACGCAGTTTCTGGGTTCCGGTCGTGGGCGCCTCGCTCTCGCTGACGACGACGAGGTGTTTGGGGACTTTATAGGCCGCGAGGCGTCGCTTCAGCGTCGCGCGGAGGGAAGCCTCGTCGACGCGGTGGCCCGCCGTCGGCACGAGGCAGAGCACGATCGCCTCGCCGAGCGTCGGATGAGGCACGCCGACCGCGATCGCCGCGCGGACCGCCGGTTGATCGGCAGCGGCCTTCTCCACCTCGAGCGGAGAGACGTTCGCCCCCCCGGTCTTGATGATGCCGGAGAGTCGGCCCTCCCAATGCAGACGGCCCTCGGAATCGAGGTAGCCCCCGTCGCTCGTATGGAAGAACCCCTCGCCATCGAAGACGTCTTGGGCGGGGACTTTCCAATAGCCCTGCATCAGGGTGACTCCGCGCACGATGATCTCCCCGCGTTCGCCCACGGGACAGGCTTCGCCGGTCTCGGGATGAACGATGCGGATCTCCATTCCCGGCAGCGCTACGCCGGAGTTTCCCGTCCTGTCCTTCGCGCTCGCCCAGGTCGGGAGCGCCGAGACCAGCGTGAACGTCTCTGTCATCCCATAGGACGCGTGGATGCCCCAGACATCCCGTTCGAGGCCGGCGAGGGGAGCCAGGGGGGAGTCGAACTCGACTCGGTGCAGCGGACCGAAATCTCTGCCCCGGGCGCTCGGGTGCTCGGCCATCGCCTTCTCCTGATGGACCCACGCATGCACCGTCGTCGCGCGCTCGCGCTCCGCGCAATCCAGGGCCGCTTCGGCGTCGAAGGTCTCCTGGAGCAACAGCTTCGCGCCCGCCGCGAGGGTCGCACCGAGCGACATCGAGATGCCGGCGGTCCAGAAGAAGGGCTGCGCGGTCAAGACGATGTCGTCTTCGTGGAGGTCGAGGATCTCCGCGAAACGCCAGCTCTGGATGACCGCCGCCTTCTGGGAGTGGAGCACCCCCTTGGGCAGGTCCGTCGTCCCCGACGTGTAGATGAGCAGCGATGGGTCCTCGGGCGTGAGTGCGTCCGCCCGCTCGTCGACGCGCGTCGCCCAGGCCTCGCTCGGCTCCGCGGTCAGGAAGTCGCCCCAGGGCTCGATCGCCGCGGGGAGCGGCTCGGAGGAGATGCAGACGATCCGGTGCAGTTCGGGCAGCGCCGAGAGACGCCGTGCGGCGTCGGAGTCCTCCTCGAGTTCGGGATGGCGCGTCAGCAGCTCGGCGACGAAGTCGCGGCCCGCCAGATGCCGTTGCATCAAGAGCAGCCGGGCGTCCGCGTGCCGGAGGATATATTCGCGCTCTTCGGGGGTGGCGAACGTGTTCACGGGGACGACGATCGCGCCCACGAGCGCGGCGCCGAAGAACGCCGTCGCCCACTCGGGTCGATTGGAGACGAGGATGGCGACGCGGTCGCCTCGCTCCACGCCGGCGGAGAGCAGCGCGCCGGCCAGGGCGCGTGCCTCCCGTGCGAGCTCGTCGTAGCGAAGGTCGTGCCCCTCGAATCGAAGCGCGACCCGCGGGCCGAAGCGCGCCGTGACGGCCTTCAGAAATCCAGGCACGGTCAGCGGCAGTACCGCGTGCTGGAGGCCCAGGTCGAGGCGGAGATCGAGCTCCGTTGCGGGCGCGGACATGGGTTTAGTCCGGGTTCGGGAGGCGGATTTCAGCGTCTCCGCTCGCCATGATCTCGTCTCGTTGGTTCGTCATCGTGACGCTCACGGTCGCGACGGGTCGGCCGCTATCCGGGTCGAAGCCGAGTTGCGTGACCTCGCCATTGAGATAAGTCACGTCAGCCAGCAGCGCAGGGGACCGATAAGACATCTTGCTATGGATGATCTCGCTCCACTCCCCTGCCCAATTCGTGAGGTAGTCGAGGATCCACGCGCCCATCGTCGCGCCGTAGCCATATCCGCGGGGCATCCCGATCAGCTCGGCGTAGCGCTTCTGGACATGACCCCGGGAAGGTCCGTTGTAGAGCCCGTCGGCGAGGGAGGGGTCGATCTCGGCGCCCTCGTGATCGCGGTCCATCTCGGGGAGCCACCCGGCGCTCCAGAGCGAGGAGGGTCCCTCCCGCTTGAAGGAGCCCCAGATCGACATCATGAAACCGCGCCACTCGGTCGTGAAGCTGGCGATCGTATGGGGACCGATGGGGCGCAGTCCGAGGGCGTCGCCGACCTTCACGAATTGGCGCTTGTCATGGCCGAGGTCGAGGAAGTCCTGGTAGTACTCGAATTTCTTCTTCTCGAGATCCTCCAGCTCGGTATCCGTCCATTCCTGCTCGGGGATGTCCATGAAGGCGCCGCGCTCGACGGCTGCGGAGGCGACATAACGAATCGAGGTCGAGCGCTGTTTGCAGATCGCCTCGCCGAGTTGGTTGACGTAGCTGGTATCTCCCCTCGAAAACATGGTCGGCCCAGCGAATTTGGTCTGCGTCACCTTGTAGTCGAAGAGCATCCGGTCCTGGCGGACCTGGTCACCGGGTCGGATCCGGGGGCCGAAGAACCACCACTCGTCTCCCCCGAAGAGCATGTGCTGGCCGGGGATGTTGCCCTGGATCGCGGGGGCGGCGCCGTGGCTGTCGTCGGTGCAGACCGCGAAGGATTGAGGCGCGACGAGCCCGCCGAAGCGACTTTCGGCGGCGAACTCTTCGTCGTAGTGGAGCGGGTTCGGATTCTGTGTGCCCTGGACCCAGCGCCGGACGTCGTTCGGAGCGACCGGATCCTTCATCCGACCGCCTCCGAGCGGGATGCCGACCCAGAGGTCCACATCCGTGGTGTCCAGGGTCTCGTTCGGATCGCCCGCTTCGGTACTGGCTTCACTCATGGGATGGGAACTCCTCTTCTTCGCGCGTGCCGATCAAGGCCGCGTCTAGGGGGTGAGGGGGGGCTGGAGCTTCGTAACCAGGACGCGTTTGTCGATCTTGCCGCTATCCGTGAACGGGAGCTCTTCGTGGGAGAAGAATTGAATGGATCGAGGAACCTTATAGGCCGAGATTTCCGCCTTGAGATGCGCCCGGAGCTCTTCCTGGGTGGCGCTCCCGCCGGCCTGAAGGACGACGGCGGCGGCCACGAGCTGACCTCGATCCGGGTCGGGTAGACCCACGACGTAGGCCTCTCGGACGGACGGGATGGCCTCGAGGCTGGCTTCGACCTCGCGGGGCGTCACGTTTGCGCCGCCGGTCTTGATCAGGTCGCCGAGTCGGGCCTGAAAGAAGAGGACGCCGTCCTCGTCGAAATAGCCCCCGTCGCCCGTGTGGTAGAAGCCTTCCGGATCGAAGACGTCTGCGCGCTCTGATTTGTACAGACCGAGCATCAGGCTGTAGCCCCGTACGCAGATTTCGCCGAACTCGCCCGGCGCCAGGGTCCGGCCGGACTCCGGGTCGACGATCTTGTGTTCGAGACCCGGGACGGAGTGACCAAAAGAGCCGCGGAGTCGCTCGGGCAGGTCGAAGTCCATTCGATCGATCGTATGCGGACCGCAGGTTTCGGTCATGCCGAGCGAGTTCGAACGAAGTTCCGGATCCCGGGGACGAAGATCGTCGGGGAGAACCGCGTAGAGGTTGCCGCCGCGGACCGAAGACAGGTCCCGCGAGGGGAAGCTCGGATGTTCGATCATGGCTTTGGCATAATGCGGCCAGCCAGCGACGAGGGTGGCGCGTTCCCGCTCCAGGAAGTCGAGGGTGGCGCCCGGTTCGAAGAGATCCTCGGTCAAGAGGCTGGCCCCCGCGTGCATCGCCGCCAGTAGTGTGAAGACGAGCCCCCCCACCCAGAAAAAGGGCATCGGCGAGTAGATCCGGTCTTGGGGTAGGAGTTCCCGGAAGGGGTTGAGGTTGCAGGAATGGCGCAGCATGGCCCCGTGGCTGTGGACGGCGCCTTTGGGGTCGCCCATGCTGCCCGAGGTGTAGATCATCACCAGTTCGTCGGAGGGGGTGACGGAGTCTTCGACTCGTCGCAGGAACGCATCGTCGATCTCGGGGGTCGCTCGCGCCGCGTCCGCGAGGGCATCGGGCCCCTTCTGACACCAGGGGCGTGGCGGGTCGCTCGGGGCCTGCGCATCCCAAGCATGTACCTCGCGAAGTCGTGGGTGACTCGGTAGGTGAAGCGTCGAGCCTTGCTGGGAAGCGAGGCCGGGGATGGCCTCTTCGAGCATTGCCAGATGGTCGTTGTTCAGGAAACGCGCGGCGGTCAGGAGCAGATGTGCGTCGCTATGCGCGAGGGCCCAGCCGAGCTCCCTCGGTCGATAGAAGGTGTTCAGCGGAATCAGCCAGGCGCCGATCCGCGTCACGGCGGCCCAGGCGATCAGCCATTCCGGCCCGTTGGGCATCCAGAGCGCGACCCGCGTCCCCTTGCCGACCCCCCGCGCGAGCATTCCCTTGGCGAGGATCGCCGACTCCCGCTCGATGTCTCCGTAGCTGAAGCGTCGCTCGCCATGGACGATGAGCGGGGCATCGCTGGATCGCCGCAGGGTGTGGCGAAGCAACTCGGGGACGGTGGGGCTGAACTCCGGCAGATTCATCAGCGGCCCCCTGACGTCGCTCGTCTCTCGATCGCCGAGAAGAGCCTGAGGGAGGAGAGTCCGCATGACCGGTCTTCGCTTGCCCTCGCAAGACAGACTGATATAGCGTCAAAGTCGACGGGTCGTCAATCAGCCGGGCCGTCGCTCGAAACGAGCGCGAGGCGCCGCTCGGGATCTCCGCTGACGACGAGACGAGACGGGACGGGGCGATCTTGGACTTCGATTGGAGCGATGAGGACCTGGGCCATCGCGCGGAGTTTCGCGCCTTCCTGGGAGAGATCCTGCCTTCGGATTGGGAGAGGATCTCGGAGGGCGGGCCGGGCAGCGACGCGCAAGCAGACTTCTCGCGAGTCTTTTGTCGTGCCCTCGCGGATCGGGGTTGGCTGACACAGCATTGGCCCAGAGAGTTCGGGGGGAGCGATGCGCCCCCCTGGCGTCATTCGATCATCGGCGAAGAGTGCTGGGCGATCGGCGAGCCCCGCGGCCCACAGTACATGAATGTCAATTGGATCGGCCCGGCGATCATGCGGTTCGGAACGGACGCGCAGAAAGATCGCCACCTGCCGCTGATCTCGAGGGGTGAGGTCTTGTGGTGCCAGGGCTTCTCGGAGCCGGGAGCGGGCTCCGATCTGGTCGCCCTGCGGACGTCGGCGGTCGCGGACGGGGACGACTATGTCGTCAACGGGAACAAGATCTGGACTTCGTACGCGAATCATGCGGACTACATCATTCTGCTCGTGCGCACGGATCCCGACTCCGACAAACATCGGGGGATTTCCGTTTTGCTCGCCCCGATGGATACGCCGGGGATCGAGGTGCGCGAGATCCCTTCCGTCGTTGGAGACCGGTATTTCCATGAAGTCTTCTTCACGGATGTGCGGGTCCCGATCGAGTGCCGGCTAGGCCCCGAGGACGAGGGCTGGGGCGTCGTGACCTACGCGCTCCAATATGAACGCGTCGGTGCCGCTCGTTATGCGAGGGCTGCGCGGACATTGGATCGTTTGACCGAGATCGCGCGCGAACGCGGGCTTCTCGAGGACCCCTTGGTGGTGGATCGCCTGGCCGAGGCGCGTACGCAATGCGAGGCAGCGCGTCTGTTGACTTATCGCGTGATCGATGAGCGAGCACACGACCTCGCTCCGTCCACGAACTCTCAGGTCGCCCGGGTCGCGAACACCCGGGCCGATACTTGTGTGGGCGATCTAGCGGTCGAGATCCTCGGCGCGGAAGCGCTCGAGTACGGATCTTTCGCAGACGCGAATTTCCGGCTCGCGATGACGGCTGGGGTCGCGGTGGGTGCGACGGAAGTGCAGCTGAACCTGATCGCCGCGCGCCACTTGGGCTTGCCTCGCGGGTGAGTACGAGGGCTCGGGAGGTTGAGGAGATCACTTGAATCTCGAACTCGATGACGATCAAAACGCCATCCTGGAGGCGGTAGAGTCGCTCCTCGACCGCTTCGCAGGCCCGACTCGCGCGATCGATCTCGCCCGAGAGGCGGCGTATGACGCCGTGCTCGACGACGCAATCCGCGAGTCGGGTTTCGAGCAAGCGATGGATCCGCTGAGTCGCGCGGGCGCTCTGGAGACCGTCTTGATCGTCGAGGCGGTCGCGCGTCGGGCCGGCGTGACCAGTTTTGCCCAGGAGGCGTTGGTCGGGCCGGCGGTCGCGGGTAGGCCGATCCGGGGGCCGGTCGCGTTGGCGAACGCGGACCCCAAGCAGCCGGTTCGGTATGCCGCGCAGGCACGGTTCTGTCTCTGGAGCGACGGCGACGTCGCGCGCATCGCGGAGGTTGGCGCCGGCGAGACGGAACAGGTCGAGTCCAACTTCGGCTACCCGCTGGGCAGGATCTCCTCGGAGGTCTTCCAAAGAGGCGAGGCGCTCGGAGCGGGGAGCGGGGAGCGTCTGGCGAGCTGGTGGCGCGTCGCTCTCGCCGCGGAGGCCGTGGGGACGATGGCGGCGGCCCTCGAGCAGACCGTGTCGTACCTGAAGGAGCGGAAGCAATTCGGACGGCCGATCGCCTCCTTTCAGGCGGTGCAGCATCGACTTGCGGAATGTGCCGTGAGAGTGGAGGGGAGCCGGTTGCTCGTTTACGAAGCCGCGTATCTGGATGCACCCACCGAAGCGAGCGCTTGCGCGGCGGCGCATGCCATGACGAGTGCGCGTCAGGTCTTCCGCGAAACACATCAATTATCGGGCGCGATCGGATTCACGCGCGAGCACGATTTGCACGTGTGGTCGATGCGTCTGCAGGCGCTCGGGGCCGAACTCGCCGGACCGGCGGGCCATCGCCGCGCACTCGCCGCGTCGCGATGGGGTTTGGGATGAGCCTCGACCTCTCGCTGGATGACACGCAGGCTGGGGTCGTGACGGCGCTCGAGGCCTTTTGTCGGGAGCAATGGGACGCGCGCTCGAGCGAGGCGCAGTCCGGGGCCTTTCCGGCGGAGCGATGGGCAGAGCTGGCCGAGTTCGGCTTCTTCGCGGCGCGCACGCGGGAGGGCGAAGCCGGCGCGCTGGAGGTCGTCGTCGCGATGGAGACGCTCGGGGCGGCCGCTTTCCCGGGACCCTTGGCGGGCACCTTTTTGGCGACACAGTTGCTTGCGGAGTCGGAGCGGGACGAGGTCGTTGCCGGACGGTCGATCGTTTCGGCGGGGAGCGGGAGGATCTATCCCTACGCCCCGGCCGCCGACGTCTTTCTCGAGATCGACGCAGGGGCCGTCTACCGGGTCGAGCCGGTCGGTGACGTTTCCGTACGAGACACGATCGGTGGGGAGCGCTGGGGCGAGATGAGAGTGGAGCGGCGAGAGGAATTTCCTCGAGCGGAGGCGGCGCTCGCGCTCTATCGAACGGCGCTCGCCGCCTATTTTGTTGGAGCGGGGAGCGCGATCTTGGCGGGCGCCGTGGAGCACGCTTCGGGCCGCAAACAATTTGGCCGGGCAATCGGTGAATTTCAGGCCGTGGCGCACCCTCTGGCGGATAGCCACGTTCGGCTCGAGGCGGCCCGACTGCTGGCCCGGTCGGCCGCGGAACGAATCGAAAAGGAGTCAGATCAGGCCTCGGGGGAGGCCTGCGCAGCCCATTTCTCGGCGCGCCGGGCCGCCGTCGAGGCGGCCCATGTCAGTCACCAGGTCTACGGTGCCGTTGGGATCACGCTCGAGGGGCCGGCGTTTCACCTATCGCGGCGGATCATGCAGAGTGCGGCGCTGCCTCCGACCGCGGCCTCCGACGCTGCGGCCCTCTACGCTGGAGGGGGCTCGGGAACGCTTTTCGAACCCCTCGATCCGCGGGGTCGCGCGTCATGAATTTCAGCTTCAGTCCCGAAGAGGAGGCCTTCCGACGCGACGTGATCGAGTTCCTGGTCCCGCATCGAGCGCTCGAGGGCTTCATTCAGCAGGGGGAGAAGTGGCCGGAGGTCCGGGGGCTCTTCGAGGAAATGGCCGAGCGCGGTTGGCTGTCGCTGGCCTGGCCCGAAGAGGATGGGGGCGAGGGGCTCGGGATCGTCCATGAATACCTTTTGTGGGATGAGTTCGGCTATGCCCGGGCGGCGCGGAATCCCCTCGCGGCCGGGATCGTCGCGAAGACCCTGATCCGTCATGGCAGCCCCGCGCAGAAGGCACGTTGGCTCCCGCCGATTCGTCGCGGGGAATCCCATTTTTCGCTCGCTTATTCCGAGCCGGAAGCGGGCTCGGATCTCGCGGCCCTGCGAACCCGCGCGCGTCGAGACGGGGATCATTACGTGATCGACGGCGAGAAGTGCTGGCAGTCCTACGCCCAGGACATGGACTATTTCTGGCTGCTGGCGCGAACGGGGGAGCCGGGCAGTCGAGGGCGCGGGCTCTCGCTCCTGATCGTCGATCGGGAGGCGGAAGGGGTGCGCGTCGAGCCCCTACCGACGCTGGATGGCGACCAGCTGAACGCGGTCTCCTTCGAGCAGGTCCGAGTGCCTGCGGATCAGCGAGTCGGTCCGGAGAACGGTGCCTGGGGGCTGATGGGGGAGGCGCTCGCCGACGAGCGACACATCCAGTTTCCGGCCGGCCGGCTGAGGCGCGATCTCGAGGATATCTGCGCCTGGGCCGAGTCCCAGGGCTGCGCGCAGGACCCGGTGGTTCGGACGCGGCTCGGAGAGCTGGCGGTCGATGTGCGAGAGGCGGAGATGCATAGTCTCGCCGTGCTGGACGCGATGATCCACGGCCGCGACGCCGCGGCCGCCGCGGCTGCCAACAAGATCGCGCATACCCTGACCTGTCAGGCGATCGCGCGCGCTGCGATGGATTTTGGCGGCGGGGCCGCTGCGATCGTGGGCATGCGACCAGAACTTTTGTGGAGGCTGAGCCTATGGGAGACGATCGGGGGCGGGACGACCGAAGTCATGCGGAGCGTCGTCGCCCGACGCGGGCTCGGCCTGGGGGCGGACTCGTGACGAGAGGCGCTTGGCCCTCGAGACGTCCTGATCCCCTCGCGACGCCTCGGCAGCCGGGCGGAGGGGAGGGCAAACCGGAATGAGCCTCGACGCGCAATGGCATGCCGACAGAGGATTGCAGCCGTCGGTCGAGCGTCCTCCGCTCCCAGGTGGGGGTCCGCAGACGATCGCGGAGATTCTCGATCCGATGTTGCGGACCGAGCCCGACGCGCCGGCTCTGGTGGGTCGACAGGGTCGCTACACCTATCGAGAACTCGATCACAGCGTCGACCGGGCGGCCGCCGCACTCCATCAACTCGGCCTACGTGCACCCGACCGCCTGGCCGTGTGCCTGCCCAACGACGTGGATCTGGTGATCCTCTTTCTCGCGAGTCAGAGGCTCGGCCTGATCTGGGTGGGCGTGAACCGGGTCCTGGCGGCGAGCGAGAAGCTCTACATCCTGCGCGATTGCGAGGCCCGGGCTTATCTCGTTTCCGAAGAGCTCGCGGATGAGGTCGCGAGCCGGCGCGAAGAGGCGCCGGGGCTCGAATGGCTTTTGGGGGTTGCTCCCGAGAGCCCGACCTGTGGCTGGCGGGGCGTCCTCGCCCAGGCGGAGTCGCTCGAGGCCCCGACCCTGGAGATCGACCCTTTTGGGGCCTGTGCGATCGCCTACACGAGCGGCACGACGGGGTTTCCGAAGGGAGCCGTACACAGTCAGCACAACCTGCTCCTGCCCGGCGTCGTGGCCTCGATCGAGCAGAACCGACCCCATCCACCGAAGCACGGGGTGGTCCTGCCCATGACGATCCTGAATCTGATCGTCCTCGGTCCGCTCTGCGTCCTCTACGATGGTCGTTGCGTGGTCGCGATGGACCGGATCGATGCCGTGGGGGTGGCGGAATGGGTCCGGGAGGAAGAGATCGGCGCCTTCGACGGCGTGCCCACCCTCATCCAGGACCTGCTCACGCATCCCGACGTGAAGAAGGAGGATCTCGTCTCCCTGACGGCGCCGGGCATGGGGGGGGCAGATTCGCCGCCCGAGGTCGTCGAACTCTTTCGCCAGCGATTCGGCGGCGAGGTCATCATCGGATACGGCATGACGGAGGCACCGACGGCCGTGACCTGGAGCGACGGTTCGGTCCCGCCGGGGCCCGGGCTCTGTGGGCTGCCCATTCCCCAGGTCGAGATCGAGATCCTCGACGAAGCCGGTCGGGTCCTGGAGACGGGAGAGGTCGGCGAGATTTGTGTGCGTCCGAATCGCGTCGGGAGATACACGGGGGTCTACACACCGATGCTCGGCTATTGGGGCAAGCCCGAGGCCAGTCGGGAGGCGCTCGCTGCGGGGCGCTATCACACGGGCGATCTCGGATTTTTGGCGGAGGACGGGAATCTCTATATCCGGGGGCGCCGAAACGAGTTGATTCTGCGCGGTGGGGCCAACGTCTATCCGGCAGAGGTCGAACGCGTTCTGCGGCTGCATCCGGCGGTCGAAGAGGTCGCGGTGCTCGGTGTCTCCGACGAGCGACTGGGCCAGAGAGTGGCGGTCGTCGTGCAGTGCGTACCGGGATCCCACCTGGACGAGCAGGCGCTGCGTGCGCACGCGGCGCAGGAGCTCGCCCGCTACAAGGTGCCCGAGTTCGTGCGCTTCGTGGAGTCGATGCCGCGCAACGCGATGAACAAGATCATCAAGCCCCGACTCGCTTCACTCTTCGAAGGGGACGTGGGCTGAGCGCTGCCCGATCCGCGCTCGCCTGACGAGAACGAACCCCCTGGCTCAGGAAGGCGTTTGGGGGCGCGGGGGATCCGGCCGCAGCGCCGCCCGGCGGACCTTCCCGGCATCGTTCCGGATCGGTCGATCGACCACCTCGAAGCTTCCCGGGCGTTTGTAGTGGACGAGCCGTGCGGCCAGGTGTGCTGAGAGCGACTCGGGGTCGAAGCCGTCCGGGCACTCGAGTACCGCGTGAATGCGCTGGCCAAGATCTTCGTCGGCGACGCCGACCACGGCACAGGACTGGACCGAGGGATGCTCCATCAGCGCCGCTTCGATCTCAGCGGGGTAGACGTTGCGCCCGCCGGTCAAGATCATGTCGCTTCGTCGGTCGCCAAGATAGAGATACCCGTCCTCGTCGAGGTAGCCCATGTCGCCGACCGATTCCCAGCCGTCGAGGAGTCGATCGGCGGTCGCGCCCATGTACTGGTAGGTCGAACCGGCCCCCCCCGGCGGCAACATGAAGATCTCACCCATCTGGCCGGCGGGAAGCTCGTTGCGGTTTTCGTCGAGAATCCGGAGGCTGCCGGGGACCGTGGGTCGACCGACGGAGCCCGGGTGCTCGAGCCATTCGACACCCGTGATGAAGGTGCCGCCGATCCGTTCGCTCGGACCGAAGGCCTCGTGCATGACCTCGGGGCCGAGCCATTCGATCCAGGCGCGCATCAGCCACGCGGGCAGGGGAGCGCCGCCGGTCAGCAGGAACTCGAGGGAAGACACGTCATAGGCCTCACGCTCGGCCTCGGGGATACGCCAGATTCGGTGCATCATCGTGGGGACGACGCTCACCCGGTCCACGCGATGTTCTTCGATCAAGGCGAGGAAGCGGCGCGGATCGAAACGCTTCATCAGCACGACCGTGCAACCCGCCAGGATGCCCTGAAAGGTCGAGCTGAAGGGGACGGAGTGATACAGGGGGCCGGGGACCAGCACGGCCTGTTTGGCGCGAAAGAGCGGTGAGGCCGTCTCCGGGTCGTAGGCAGCCTCGCTCTTGGGCAGGATGAGCTTGGGTAGGCCCGTACTGCCGCCGGACGCGAGCGCCCGCTCGTGGGGCGCGGTTCGCGCCTCGAGCGGCGCGTCGGACAAGTCTGTGCTCGGTTGGAAACCGACGGGGAGGGTCGGTGCAGATTCGGTCTCACCCGGGTCGAGCCCCACGACGAGGCTGGGCTGGGCGACCTCGAGGATCGCGTTGCGCTCCGCGGGAGGCAGTTGATCCGAGAGTGGGTTGGGCACGGCACCGAGCTTCCAGGTCGCAAAACAGGCGGCCACGAGCTCGAGCCCGTTGGGCAGGCAGAGGCTGACCCGGTCACCGAAGCGGACCCCTCGCGCGGCGTAGGCGCGCGCCAGGCGATTGGAGCGTCGCTCGAGTTCCGCGAAATCGAGGAGGGCGTCGTCACAGATGAGCGCCACGCCCGCGGGAGAAGCTCGAGCAAGCTCGCTCAACGTGGCTCCGTACGATTGGCTGCCCATGCAGCATTGATAGCCTCGTGCAGCGCGGGATGCCGCTGACTCGCGGGGCACGCGCGTCTTGCCGGTCTGAGTAGAGGGTCGCTCGGGGAGCGGTTAGGCTCTGGACTCGGCGTAGCGGCCAAAATCGGGTCCGCTAAGCGCTGGGTCAATCGCGGAGGTGGAAATGATGAGTGTCGAGGGTCAGCACCGCTATCGGATCATTTCGGCGGATGGTCATACGATCGAGCCGCCGGGGATGTGGGAAAAACACCTGCCGAGTCGCTTCCACGACCGGATGCCCAAGCTCGTGAAGGACCCCGACGGGGGAGATGCCTGGGAGGTCGTCCCTGGGCAGCCCGTGATGCCGATCGGTCTGGTGACGAACCGGGGCGAATGGGGTCGCCGTTACGAGGACAACTCCTGGTTCGGAACCAGCTACGAAAACATGCGCCAGGGGGCCTTCGACGGCGCGGCTCGGCTCGAGGAGCAGGACCTCGACGGCGTGGATGCCGAAGTGCTCTATCCGTCGCAGCGGACGATGGCGGCCTTCATGGCCCAGCCGGATGCCGACTATCACCTGGCGGGTCTGGACGCATATAACCAATGGATGTGGGAAGATTTTTCGGCGGCCGACCGCAGGCGACTGATTGGCCTCTATCAGATCCCCGGTGTCGACATCGAGTCCTCCGTCATGCGACTCAAGGAGGCCAAGGCGATCGGAGCCAGGGGGGTGATCATCTCGGCGCTGCCCTCGGGTAATCAGGATCTGTCAGTCGACGACGATCCCTTCTGGGCCGCGGCGGAAGAAGTCTCGCTCCCGGTGCATATTCACGCGGGGCTCAAGCACGCCGGCATGACCGTGAGCAATGAGGTTCCGAAGGTTCGGGGAGCTGACCACGACGTGCAGTTCGCGGTCCCGAGCATGCAGTTGATGGGAGGGGCGGTCGCTGAGTTTTCGGGGATGTTCGCGAAGATGATCTACTCGGGGATATTCGACCGGTACCCGGGCCTCCAGATGGTGATGGCCGAGTGTGGTGCCGGCTGGGTGCCCCATTGCCTCGAACACATGGACGACCACTGGTGGCGCAACCGGGTCTGGTCCAAGTCTCCGCTCAAACGATTGCCCAGCGAGTATTTCCGCGAGAACTGGAAGGCGAGCTTCATCCGGGAGCCCTTCGCGGTCCAGAACCGGGGCTGGTTCGGGGTGGAGAATCTACTCTGGTCCAACGACTATCCGCATCACCGACACGACTGGCCTTATAGTCGGCGGATCATCGAAGAGTCGATGGCCGGGGTCGACCCGCTGGATAAATACAAGATGGTCTGCGGAAACGCGCTCGAGCTCTACCGACTCGATGCCTGACACGCGGTGAGGCGGCAAGAAGCGCCCGCTCGAACCTGTTATTCCATGGGGGTCGAAATTGCGCTCGCCATCTGTTGGACGACGTCTCCGATCGTGACGAAACCGGTCTCGTAGTCCGAGGGACTCTTGCCGCCGCCGCCTCGCTTGAGGGAGAGGTCGATATCCGTGGCCTGTGCGCGGAGCGCTTCGACCGTGGCTTGCTCCCGTGGAATATGCTGGAAGGGGTCGTAGTTGAAGTGCTCCATGGCGTTCAGATGGGTGATCTTGTGGATCTCCGCGTCCGAGAGACCCTCGAGTGATTTCCAGAGCCGCTCGGGCGCCTCGGGCCAGGTCGTGTCGGAATGCGGGTAGTCGCATTCCCAGGTGATGTTGTCGATGCCGATCAGGTCCCGATTCGCCACGCCGACCGCATCATCGATGAAGCAGGTGACGATATGCTCTCGAAAGACGTCGCTCGGGAGCTTCTTTCCGAAGTCCTGCTTGGTCCAGAATCGGTGATGCTCGTAGACGTAGTCCGCTCGCTCCAGGAAATAGGGGACCCAACCCGTCCCGCCCTCGGAGAGGGCGATCTTCAGGTTGTCGTATTTGCGGAGGAACTTGGAGAAGGTGAGTTCGGCCGCGCAGCCATAGAGCGAGATCGGCGTCGAAGTGATCATGATCTCGATCGGGGCCGCCATGTCCTCGAGCTTCATCTTCGTGCCCGAGCCGATGTGGATGCAGACGATCGTTCCCTCTTCGTCACAGGCTCGCCAGAAGGGATCCCAGCTCTCCGAGTGGATGCTCGGGAAGCCGAGGTTCGTCGGTGCGTCGGGGAAGGTCATCGCGTGGCAGCCCTTGCGAGCGACGCGCCGGACCTCCTCGGCCATGAGTTCGGGGTCCCACATCATCGGGATCGCGAGAGGAATGAAGCGGCCGGGATGCGCACCACACCATCCATCGATGTGCCAGTCGTTGTATCCGCGGACCATGGCCGCGGCCATCTCCTTGTCGTCCTGGTTGGCGAAGAGCTCGCCGACGAAACCAGGAACGGAGCTGAAACACAGAGAGCCCAGGATGCCGCTGGCGTTCATGTCGTCGATGCGCGCATCGACCTGATAACAGCCGTCGCGTAGCTGTCCCAGCGACGTGGGCTCCATGCCGTACTCTTCCGGCGGTCGGCCCGCGACTGCGTTGAGGCCAACGTTGATGAGCTGTTGTCCCTCGAAGACCCAGACGTCGGTGCCGTCGGGCTTGCGGACCATCTTGGGTACGCGGTCCTTCCACTTCGAAGAAATGTGATCTGCCCACATGTCGGGCGGTTCGCAAATATGGTCGTCGACGCTGACGAGGATCATGTCTTCGAGGTTCATTTTCGTGGTCTCCTCTGGGGGCGGTTCGCGCAGGGGGACGAGGGTGCCGGCGCTGGGACTCCCAGGATGATGCACGTCCCCGGCAACCGAGTCGAGTCCTGCTCGATCGGGGCTCTTGCGGGTGGCCCTGCCGGGGCCTCGGTGCAGCCATGGTAGGATCGGCGTCCTCGACCCCGTGCGGCGAGAGGAGGTCTCGGCATGTCTGATGACGATCTGGCTCGGCTCGACGCCACGGCTCAGGCCGCTCTGGTCTCGCGTGGCGACTGTACGCCGACGGAGCTCATCGAGGCCGCGATCGAGCGGATCGAGCGGGTGGACGTCGACCTCAACGCGGTCGTGACCCGACTCTTCGACGAAGCCCTTGCCGCTGCGGCTGCGGCCGATCTGCCGCAGGGCCCCTTTCGGGGCGTGCCGCTCCTGCTCAAGGATCTGGGCTGCCACGTCGCCGGGCTGCCCGTCTATGGGGGGACCCGGTTCCTCAAGGACCGTGACTGGCGGGCGCCCGTCGATAGCTATCTGGCCCGCCGCTTCCGTGCGGCGGGCTTCGTATTCGTCGGTAAGGCGAATACGCCCGAGCTGGGTCTCTCCCCGACGACCGAGCCCGATAGTTTCGGTCCCACGCGAAACCCCTGGGACCTCGGTCGGATCGTCGGTGGCTCGAGCGGCGGGTCGGCGGCCGCGGTGGCCGCGGGGCTGACACCGCTGGCGCATGCTGGTGACGGGGGTGGGTCGATCCGCAATCCGGCGGGTGCCTGCGGGCTCGTCGGGCTCAAGCCTTCGAGAGGTCGTACCAGCATGGGGCCCGGTCAGGGGGAGGGGTGGGCCGGCTGTACGACCGAGCACGTGATCACACGGAGCGTGCGTGACACGGCGGCCGTGCTCGACTGCGTATCCGGACCGATGCCGGGAGACCCCTATCATGCGCCGCCGCCAGCGCGCCCCTTCCTCGATGAGCTGGGGGTCTCGCCCGGTCGACTCCGCATCGGTCATTTCACGAATAACGCGCATACGCCGGCGCACCCGGAGAGCGTGGCCGCCGTGCGTGCGACGGTGGCGCTCCTGGCCGAGCTCGGGCATGAAGTCGAAGAGAGCTATCCCGACGCGCTAGACGAGAGGGACCTCGGGGTCTGGACCTCGACGGCGGTCGCCGCGTCAGTCGCGCGCGAGGTGGCCGGGATGGAAGCCTCCGTCGGAGAGTCGATCGCTGAGGGGGACCTCGAGCCCGCGACCCTTGCGATGGTCGAGCGTGGGCGGCTGGGCAGCGGCGCTGAATACGTCGAGAATCTCGACGCGCTCCACGCCTATGGTCGACGGCTGCGTGGGTGGTGGAAGGAGCAGCCGGCCGACGACGGCTACGACATTCTCGTTACGCCGACGATGGCTGAGCCCGCTCCGCCGATTGGTTCGGTCAAGGGAGCCGACGTAGACCGGATCTTACGCCTCGTTCCGTATACGATGCCGTATAACGTCTCGGGTCAACCCGCGATCGGGTTGCCCCTGCATTGGACGTCGGAGGGCCTGCCCGTTGGGATCCAGCTGGTCGCCCGCTATGGGGGTGAGGATGTGCTGATCCGTCTTGCTGCCCAGCTCGAGACGGCCCGACCCTGGCGGGACCGCCGGCCGCCGCTCCATGCCTGAGTCTCCGAGACCCCTGGGTCCATCCAAGGGTCCCCAACCCGGTGGCCGGCAGAGGCCCCCGCGAGGCTCGAGGGCGAAGAAGCCTCGTACGGTCTTGATGGCCGACGAGCGCCTGGCTCCGATCCTCGCCAATAGGTCGATCCCGACCCTCTCGCCGAGCCAGAACTCCGCCTTTGAGTCTCTCTCTCGATCGATCGTGGGACAGCAGCTCGCGACGGGCGCGGCCCGCGCGATCTGGGAGCGGTGTCGATCGATTCTGCCGCGTTGGACGCCCGGGCGATTGCTCGAGACGCCGGTCTCGGCGTTGAAGTCCTCTGGGCTCTCTCAGGCAAAAGTCAGGACGCTGTATGGTTTGGCGACTTATTTCGAGTCCGCCGGGCGACCTCGGCGATTTTCGACGCTTTCGGATGACGAGATCCGCTCCTCGTTGACCGAGGTATGGGGAGTCGGCGACTGGACCGTCGACATGTTTCTGATGTTCCATCTCGGGCGGGAGGACGTGTTTCCGGTCGGAGATGGCGCGATCCAAAGGGCGATGATCGAGCTCTACGGAGCGCAGGCCGCGAGCACGCGGTCACAGCGTGAGCGGATCGCGGTTGGCTGGTCGCCCCATCGAACGCGTGCGTGCATGGTCCTGTGGAGTTGGCTCGATGCGGGCACGTGATTTCCGGCGTCGATTTCCAGGGGCGGGTAGACTCGAGCGGCCATCGGAGGATACGCATGATTGACCGAGGTCTACTTGTGGCCGGGGTCGGGACGTCTCTTGCTCAGATGGGGGAAGATGCACGGCGAGCGGAAGCCGCCGGGATGGACGCGGTTTATTGCGTGGAGGCCTACCGCGGCGGGCTATCGACCGTAGCCGCGATTGCGGCGGCGACCGAACGTATTCGGGTCGGGCCCTATGTTCTGAATGCCTACGCGCGAACGCCCTTCGCGACGGGCCTGGCTGCGATCGACGTCGACGACTTCTCTCGCGGCCGACTCTTGCTCGGGATCGGGAGCGGGAATCCCTACATCACGGAGAACTGGCTGGGCGTCCCCCATGAGAAGCCTTTGGCAAAAATGAGCGACAGCGTCGAGATCATCCGGAGGATGGTCCGGACGCCTCTTGGCGGCCGCGTCGACTACGAAGGGGAGCTCCATTCGATGGCGTGGTCACCCTCGGTCGCTCCTTTTCGCGAGAAGATCCCCGTAGTCATGGCAGCGATCTTCCCCAAAATGCGCGCGCTCGCGGGGCGACTCGCCGACGGGATCGCGATTGGCGCGGTCACGTCGGCCTCTTACGTGCGGGATGTGATTCGGCCGTCCGTCCGCGCGGCGGTGGAAGAATCGGGGCGTGATCCCGACGCCTTTCGCTTCTTGATGACCTCGATGTGCGCGGTCGACGCCGACCCCGAGCGAGCTCGCGCGACTCTGCGCCGGACAATCAGTGGGATTTTCGTAG
>Ga0315316_10000834_pt1 | contig 21014 bp, 18 predicted proteins | sample M160m3416metaG_FD_203702 | JGI IMG/M metagenome (GOLD analysis project Ga0315316, IMG submission 203702) | Ammonia-oxidizing marine archaeal communities from Monterey Bay, California, United States - M1 60m 3416 | ecosystem: Environmental > Aquatic > Marine > Intertidal zone | place: USA... | reverse complement strand
ATCGGTTTTAGATTTTGTCTGTCATTTCTACCTAAATCCTTTAGTCGACTAAGAATATCAAATGTTTTTTTATCATCACAACATATTGCGCCGCCCTGTCCACTAGTTGTAATGTGTTTGGTACTTGCAAATGAATAACAACTAATGGAATTTTTTGTATGATGAGAGATTGCTTGTGCACAGTCTTCTAAAAGTTGAGTAGATCCTAAACGTCCATTTGAATGAACTATAAATCTAGGTTTATTATTAGAAACAAACGAACCATTTTCCGATACATCACGTAATACAGGAGAGATTCCTGCTTGGATACAAGCATTACCAACAAAAATTCCAGCGTAATCAGGTATGTTAATTTTCTTTGGTACATTTTTATCATATACAGATTTCAGTGCAAGATAAAGCGCAGTTGTTCCACTAGTACAAGTAATACAATATTTAGCACCAACAAATTCAGAGAATTTTTTTTCAAATTCTCTTACAGTTTTATGCTCATTCAGATAGTCACGTTCTAAAACTTTTGTTACAGCTTTTTTTTCAGATTTGTCCCAATACGGAATGAATTGTGGAATGAAGTTCATATTTTAAACATTAGATTGTTCTAGGTCAAAATCTCCATCTTCAAGAATTTTTACCATTTCTTCAATTCCGTCTTCAGCTAAAAATTTTGTTGAGAAATTTAATTCATTTTTTATTCTATCAAAATTAACAATGTAATCTCTTTTGTCTACTTTTTCAACAATGTTTAATGGCACATTTAGTCTACTACTAACTTTTTCTGCAATTTGCCGTTTAGTGTAATTTTGAATTGAAGAACCAACATTGTAAACACGGGAAAGAGCACCTTCATGTTTAATACATAATAAAATTGCATTTGAAATATCACTTACATGAACAATAGGTCTGTGTACTTCAGGCATAAAGACATTAATCTGTTTTTCCAACCACGCTTCTTTAATAAAATCACTTACTAACAAATCAAATCTCATTCTTCCTACAGATAGACCATATGCTGTTGCACAACGTAATATTGTTGAATTAGGAATATTTTCAATTAAATATTTTTCAAGATTTACCTTTGTTTCAGCATATAATGATGTAGGGAATAATTCGCCATTCTCATCAACCATTTCTTTAGCTTGACCATAATTAGAACAAGTAGACAATTGAATAAATTTTTCAATTTTTTTTTCTTTACAAAGATCTGCTAGATCTTTTGCCGCTTCAAAATTCACTTCAACTGCCTCTTTTGGTTTAATTTTACAGAGAGGTTCACCAACCAATGCTGCAAGATTCACAACATAATCTCCTTCATGAATTTGTTCATTCATAAAATTTAGATCACGTATATCTTTTTGGTGAAATTCAACTCGGTCAGAGTCATAATATTTATTTTTGAAGTCAGTATCTAACTTAAAATCTAGTCTATCTACAATAATAAGATTATAGTTAGTCTCTTTAATCAGGACTTCAGTTAGTTTTGTTCCAATATAACCAGAACCACCACAGAGGATTATTCTTTTCAATTAGTTTTTAGGATTTGATTTCATTGAAATACGTTTCTATTAATAATATCAAAAAATTCTAGTTTGATTTTATGAGTAGCATTTAATTATTGAAATTTATTATTTTTTCCATATGCGAATAATTTCTCAGAATATAACAAACTATGGATTTGAGGTTCCAGAAAATACAGTATTTAGAATAAATTTAGCTTGGTGTAATAGCATAAATGATCTAAAAAAAATATTAGATAAACATGAGACTAATGAAATTTTTCTAGATCTTCCAGCTAAGAGAATAAAACCGCCAAATAATAAATATCAGATTGAAGATTTGGTATCAATAATTGAAACTTACAAACAGATAAAGTATTTCGCAGTATCTAATGTTGAATCAGGAAATGACCTTCAATCATATATCAAAATATTACCGAACAACATACTATTTGTGCCTAAGATTGAAAGTGTGTCAGCAATTGATAATATATCAAACATAATCTCAGCAATACCATCTGAGAAAAAGATTATCATGCTTGATCATGATGATTTATTTTCTAAACTAGTAAAAAATAATGAACCATTAAACAAGTTCCAATCATCAATTCAGAAATTAATCGAATACTGTAATAAAAATAATATAATTCTCTTAAGAACTATTGGAGTTGTTTTTAGTGATGAAGAAAAAAGAATTTCAGATTATATTCGTTAATATCTAAATATTCCAATTTAGATTTTTATTAATTAAATTAAAGAGATCGTCATTATATGGTTTAAAATATTCAATTAAAGTTTCTCTAGTCTTTGAATTCATTTGTGGAAATTTTCGAACATTTTGTTTTGTTAAATCTTTTATTTCTACATTTGATATATTTAAGAAGTCAAAAATTTCTACTAGGACATTATTTGTATTTGATGCTAATTCTTCACTTGAGATAACAAGAATGTTGTCTTTTGGAAAAACATTATACCATAATTGTAATTGTTTAGCATAGAATCCTCTGGCTAAAATTTTTTCATAAAAAGTATCAACCAAAAAGGAATCGTCTTTTAATTCTGATTGTAGATTTTTAATTTCATTCATTTCTAATTGTATTGTTTCTTCAAATGTATATTTTGGATTTATTAGTAGATTGTAATTTGAATATGCACGATCAATAGGATTTCTTAAACAGACTATAATTTTTGAATTTGGGAAATCACTTAAAATTCGTTTTATGACAAGTGGATTATAAACATAAAATGGTGTATCGTCAAAAGTTAAAAATTTTCCGTGTTTATTTTGGATTTTTTTCTTAGTATTTTTTGTCGGGAATAATGATCGATACCAATTAACACCGAGATGATAATTATCATCAAAATATCCTAATTCATCATATGCAGCATTTTTAATTGATGGATGTTGACCAAGATAATGATACAATGATGTTGTTCCGCTTCTAACCACACCAATAATAAAAAAATCAGGTAGTACTCTAAACGGACTAGTCATAAAAAAAATATGCCTCTTACAAACACCATGAATAAATTTTTGGACAATGTTTTTGATACCAGAAGATGGTTCAGTGTTATATTTCATCGATTAAGAAATGTTTTGTGATTTAGTTATAAAAATTTCTATAGTATGCAAACTAATTGAGTGGAATTGTTGAGTAATGAATTATTATGATTAATTATTAAGATTTGAAGGTAGTTATTTGTGAGCAAAATGAAAGGTAAATCTAAAAAGAATGAATTAACTATTCCAGGTATTTGCTTATTGGGGGGAAATATTTTATGAGCCAGATATTATGTGGTTGGACCACTTATTCATAAAATCACAAGAGGCTATAGCAAAGCCAGAAGTCATACCACTAGATGCAATATTCTCCATATTCTTTGTAATATATGGAATAAAGAGATTAAAATGAATTCTAATTATGTCCAGAGTATTATTTTTTTTGAACTGTGTCCTCTAACACAGTGATAAATTTTTTTGCTATAATTTTCCAATTAAATTTTTCAATAATTAATTGTCTCGCTTCTTTTCCTAGATTTTTTGCAATTTCTTTATTATCTATAAGATAAGAGATATTTTTTATCCAAGTTTCATGATCACCTTCATTTACTAGCAACCCAGTTTTATTGTTGTATATCATTTCAGGTATTCCACCAACATTTGATGCAATAATTGGTTTTTCCATAGACATTGCTTCTCTACACGACAATGGGGTAGTATCCATACCAGTAGGTAGTACATACATATCAATTTCTGTGAGGAATTCTCTAATTTTATCTGGATAATCAATTGTGCCCAGATAATGAAAATTATTATGTTTGTTGTAAGATTCTAAAATTTTTTCTTTGTATTGTCCATCACCCGCCCAATAGAAATGTACATTGGGTAAAGATTGCATTACTTTATCTAATGTCAACATTTCTTTTGTTTTTCCCCACCAATTTGCATCCTGAACTAATCCAACAGAAGGATGCTGTAATTTCATTCCAGGTGCAGGATACCAGCGAGATGCATCTAATCCCTCTAAGAAATGATGTGTTTGTGTATTAGGATGATGTTCTTTAATTACCTTATCTAGATAATCTGCAGTCATGAACACCCCATTACATTTTTCAAAAACTTCTTCTGCAATTTTATGTCGAAGATTTAGAACTGTTTTCATAATAGGATCCATATAGATTGTTTTTTTTGCCCATTCAATTTCTGACCAATAATGTCCTCTAAGGTAAACAAATAGCGGAATTTTTGCTTTAATCGTTTCTAAAGCAAAATGTGATTGTCTATCAACAAAAACAGCATCTGGTTTGTAATCATTAATTAGAGAATAAAATTTTTTTTTGGTAAACCAACTTTTAGGATCCTTATTAGGAAATCCTGTTATATAGTCAGTTTCTTTAACTAACTTGTAATCTACTCCTAGATTTTTTAATGCATCACCAAATTCTTTTAAGTGGAAATATTTTCCTATACTCTTTTTTGCAGAACCTCCTCCTGCACCAGATGCAATTAATACTCTCATTTATTAAAAAAATGTAAGTTTAGTTTTAAATCTACCTAGTATTTGAATAAAAATCTAAGAAAAATTTTCTTTAGATTATAGAATTAGAGTTTCTTAGTAATTCAATGAGTTTTTGTACACGTAAACCATCTTGAAAATTAGGTCTAGCAGGATTATCGAATTTACACCAATTGATGAATTTGGTAGCTAAAGAATTTACTACTTTTATACGATCATCTTCACCAGGTTGTTCAGATAGATTCAAACTTTTTTTTGGTATAATTTTTTTCTCTTCATTATTTCTAATAAGAATTAATTCAAAATTATCCACAAAAGAATCACTAGTGTTTTGTAGCATAAGTATACCATTTTCTCCATGAAATTTTAGTGAGTGAGTTTGATTATTAGAATCAGAAATATCTAAGTTCACAGTTCCCTTACAGCCATTTTCAAATAATAAAGTCATTTTTATTGTAGTATCACCATTGTTTAGACTTTTTTCAGATGAAGATATTGTAGATTTAATATCAGTGATCACTCCTAGGAAAAATTCAAGATAATGGAAAGTGTGTGATAAAACTAGAGAGATTGCACCACCACCTTGTTCTACATCTGTTTTCCATGATTTGATTTCATGAGATAAATCATAACTTAAAAAATTCCAATTGACGTTTACTAGAGAAATTTTTCCAATTGTATCATTTTCTATGATTTGTTTTGTTTCTTCCCATTCTGGGATTTCTGGAAATTCAAAATCTACTACATTAGGGAGTTGGTGTTTTTTTGCTAATTCGCTTAATTCAAAACTATCTTGATAATTCATACTTAATGGTTTTTCAGCAAATACTGATATTCCATTTTCTAATGCATACTTAGCAATTTCAAATTGATGTTTTGGAATAACCGCAATTGCTACTGCATCAGGTTTTTCCTTTTGAAGCATTTCTTTCCAATTGTTATATTTTTGGATTTGAAATTTTTTACAAAGATTACCCATACGTGGAGAGTTTTTTCCACAAATACTGACAACCTTACATCCTTTAATTTTACTGAAAGCAGGAAGTAGACAATACATACCAAATCCTGAGCCAATTATTGCAACAGTTGTGAGCATCAAGTCTCCAAAATTGTCAGATCAGGTAATGGTATAATGAAATTTGAGTTTAATCCTCTTTGCTTTAATTGCTCCATAATCGGTTTAGCGTAATGCCAAGCTAATATTACAACATAATCAGGTTGTTCTTTTAGAAGTATTTCATTATTTACAATTGGAATTTGTTTTCCAGGCAAAAACATGTTTAATTTCAATGAAGTTGGTTGTTCAGCAATATATGGTAATAAATCAGAATCAACACCATAATAATTCAATAATGTTACACTTCGTCCAGGACATGAATTTCCTACGACAGTTTTTCCTTCTTTTTTTATAGTTAATATAAAATTCATAAAATCTTTTTTAGCTTTTTTAACTCGTTCTGCAAATTTTGTATAAGTTTCTATATTGTACAAACCAGATTCTTCTTCAAGTTTTAAAAGTAAACTAACATTTTCAGATACAGATTTATTTTTACCTTTTGTGACATGAACACGGATATTTCCACCGTATCTAGAACCTCTTTGAACATCGGTAACAGTGAAATTATAATAACTAAATAATTTTAGTAATGATTTCAGAGAATAAGTACGTAAATGTTCATGATATATTGTATCAAACTGTCCACCTTGTATTACATCCAATAAATAATGATTTTCAAATATAAACACACCATCCTCTTTTAGAAGAGTTTCAATTCCAGAGATAACTTCTCCAATAGTTGACATGTGTGCAAACATGTTAGTTGCAAGAATGAGAGATGCATTACCATGTTTATTTTTTATATTATTTGCAACATCATTTGTAAAAAATTCTTGAAAAGTTTCAATGTTATTTTCATTAGCAATTTTAGAAATATTTGTAGGTTCAACTCCAACAATTTTAATTCCTTTTTCTTTGAATCCTGTCAACAACGTTCCATCATTTGAGCCTATATCCACAACAAGATCATCATTAGCAAGATTATATTTTGAAATAAGTGAATTACTCATCTCATTCAGATATTCAACTAGTTCTTTTGTTATTCCAGTTCTATAAGGATAATCTGGGTGATATACTTCAGTTCCATCAACGCAATAATCAAGTTGTGCTAGAGAGCAATCTTGACACCATAACATCCTAAGCGGGTATGTAATTTCAGGAGAATGAAGCATCGCCTTAGATAGTAATGAATCACAAAGAGGTTGATTACCTAGATCAAGAATCAAATTCATTTTATCTGAATCACATATTTGGCAATTAGTTAAACGACCATTTTTTATAAGATGATGCTTAGGATACACAAATTTCATAATTTTGGTAAGGATATAAAAAATACTATTAGATTATAGGAAATAGAATTTATTGTAGATTATAGAAGTGAGTTGATGAGAGATAATTTAGATGATATTTTTATAGACGATATCAGAATAATTGCTGAAGAATTAGAACAAACTTATGAAGAATTAGAAGGAAAAACAATTTTGATTGCAGGAGGAAAAGGTTTTCTGGGCACATATTTTACAAATGTTTTAACAAAAATTAATGAAAAACTATCAAACCCACTAAAAATTATTTTGTTAGATAATTTAATCACATCAAAAGATAAAAAAGATAATTTAGATTCAAATATTGAATTTTTGGAGCAGGACATTTCTGAAAAATTTGACATAGATCAAGATATACATTACATAATACATGCTGCAAGTATTGCTTCACCACCAACATACAGAAAATTTCCAATTAAAACAGTAGATGTCAATTATCAAGGAACAAGAAATTTGTTAGATATTGCAAGAGAGAAAAAAGTTAAGAGTATGTTATTTCTTAGTAGCAGTGAAATTTATGGTGATCCTGAGATATTTCCAACACCTGAATCATATGTAGGTAAAGTTTCATGCATAGGGCCACGTGCATGTTACGATGAATCAAAAAGATTAGCAGAAACAATTTCAATTTTATATTTTCAACAATATGAAATTCCAATTAAGATTGCTAGACCATTTAATGTTTATGGTCCATATCTAAATCTTAATGATGGTAGAATAATCCCTGACTTTATGAATAATGCAATTAAAAATTCTGAAATCATTATACATAGCGATGGTACCCCAACTAGAAGCTTTTGTTATGTAAGCGATGCCATAAGTGCATTTTTCAGATTATTATTTTCAAATAGTAATGGAATTATTTGTAATGTAGGAAATGACGAAGAGGTTAGTGTTAGAGATGTCGCATATATGATTGAGAAAATAATTGAGAAACCAATATCAATTAAAATGATAAAGAGTGATGATCCTAATTACACTAAAGACAATCCACAGAGAAGGTGTCCAGATCTTTCATTAATTAAAAAAACTGTTGATTACACCCCAAAAATAGATTTAGAAGAAGGATTGAGGCGAACATACAGATGGTATAGGAGAGAATCATTTTGAGATTGGGAATTATTGGAGCAGGGTATGTTGGATTGACAACTGGCATATGTTTAGCATCATTAGAACATGAGGTGTATATTTTTGATATGAATAAAGACAAGATAGAGAAAATTAAAGATAAAAAATTACCATTTTATGAAAAAGGATTACAGGAAATTTTAGAGAATGTTATTTCTTCAAGAGATTTAATTCCAGAGAACAATTTAGATAATCTTGTAAAACAGACAGATGGATGCTTCATATGTGTAGGAACGCCTACAAAGAATAATTCAATAGATCTAACTCAAATTACCAGTTCTATAAAATCAATAGTAGAATCAATAAAACAGAATTCAAAAAAAGATTATAAAATAATTATTAGAAGTACAATAGTTCCAAACACATCAAAAAATGTAATTTTACCAATTTTGGAGCAGAGTTTATCGGATTTAGGATTTGGATTGGCAGTAGTTCCAGAATTTTTACGAGAGGGTAGCGCTCTCGATGATTTCATGAATCCAGACAAGATAGTTATTGGCAGTATGAATCATGAAACAGAATCTTTTGTTAAAGAGGTATTTGATCATTTTCAAAATGAATGTGAATTTATTGAAACAAACTTGGAATCATCTGAATTAATCAAATATACAAACAATGCATTTTTCTCTATGTTAATTTCTTTTTCAAATGAGATAGCAAATGTTTCAGAAACAATTTCAGGAGTAGATCCATATCAAGTTCTTAAAGCATTAGTTTCAGATAAGAGAATTACAACAAAAATAGATAATAAAAAAATAACTCCTAGTTTAGATTCATATCTCATTCCAGGATGTGGATTTGGAGGTAGTTGTTTCCCAAAAGATGTTCAAGCTTTATTAGATTATGCTAATAATAATAATATCAGTACACCTCTTTTAAAAGCAATTTTAGAAATAAATTCTGAAAGACCAAATAAGATGATTTTGTTGGCAGAATCAATTTTAGGTACACTAAAAAATAAAAAGATTTCAATTTTAGGGCTAACATTCAAACCAGATACAGATGATTTAAGATCTTCACCTGCATTAGATGCAATAAGATTATTGATAAAAAAAGATGTAAAGATTTCAGTATTTGATCCAATTATAAAATCTAAAATAAAATTAAAAGAATTACCAGAACAATGTAATGTTTGTTTTAGTATAGAAGATGTCTTAACAGATTCAGATATTGCTTTAGTTTTTACAAAATGGAAAGAATTCAAATTACTAAATTCAGATTTTCTGAAAAAATTTATGAAAAATCCCGTAATAATTGATGGAAGAGGTTTTCTAAATAGTGAAAAATTTGATCCAGGTTCTTTATTTAGAATTGGACGTTCTTAGAATTTTAATTAATTCATCTACCAAATCTTCCAATGCGCATTTCCATTAGCCCATAGATTTTCAAGATATTTTTTATCTCTCAACGTATCCATCGGATACCAAAATCCATTGTGTTTGTATGCCTTTAGGTTTTCTTCTTTTGCTAAAGTTTCAAGTGGGGTTCTTTCTAATATTGTTGAATCGCCATCTTGTAAATAATCAAAAATTTTTGGTTCAAATACAAAGAATCCTCCATTAATCCAAGAAGATTCACCTCTATGTTTTTCATGAAACTCTGTGACATTTTCACCAGAAATATCTAATACCCCAAACCTTTCTGGTGGATGTATGGCTGTCAATGTAGCTATAGATTGTTTTGATTTATGAAATGATATTAGTTCTTGAATATTCACATCACTTACACCATCGCCGTATGTTAAGCAAAAAGTATCATCTATGTGATTTTCAATCCTTTTAATTCTACCACCAGTCATGGTATCTAATCCAGTATCAACTAATTCTATATTCCATGATTCAGATGGAAATGATTCAAAATAGTTTATTATAATTTCAGATTTATAACCACAACATATTACAAAATCATTAATTCCATATGAGGAATAAATCTTCATTATGTGCCATAATATTGGCTTACCACCAATTTCAATCATAGGTTTTGGTTTTAAATGAGATTCTTCTGAAATTCGTGTTCCGTAACCACCAGCTAATATAACAGCCTTCATTCAATTACTGATGAATTGAGTAATAAATAATTTATTCTAATGATTATTCACTAGAATAATGAAAAAATTTTTCTTTACTTTGACAATTTCATTCTTAATTTTACTAGTTATCAACATCACATGGATATTAGTAAATATCTACATGTTCGTAATACATGGAATCGAATCAATAATTAGTGGCCAAACATTAATTGAGAATATCTATTATTCAATTTATTTAAGATGGATTTTACTTGCAGATTTAATTTGGTTGATTGCATGGTTTGTATTTATTTTACAACGAAAAAGCTATAAAACAAATTCAGATTTGCATTATTTGCAATTTGAAAAAATTGAAAATCCAAAGATTTGTATTATCATTCCAACATATAATGAAGAATTATCTATTGAGAAAGTAGTAAAGGATTTTATTAATCAGAAATATGTAGAACATGTCATAGTGGTAGATAATAACAGTAGTGATAAAACTGTAGAAATTGCAAAAGCTTCTAATGCAAAAGTTATTACAAAAAATGAAAATAAAGGATATTCTCATTCATTAGTTTTAGGATTAAAAGAAGCAGTAAAAACAGATGCAAATATTATTGGTACCGTAGAAGCTGACGGTACGTTTAATGCATACGATCTTGAAAAGATGATTCCATATCTTGATAATTGTGACATGGTCATAGGAACTAGACAAAATCAGGTAATGACTGAAAAAGGTAATCAGAACAGTGGTTTTTTTGTATGGGCAAATTTTATTCTTGCAAAATTAATTCAGATGAAATATGTAAGTTTAGAACACATGGGGATTGTAAATTTAACAGATGTAGGATGTGTTTATAGAATTATGAAAAAAGAATCACTTGAAAAAATTGTTGATAAACTCACTCATAATGGAACTGATCAACCAATTGGTGGAGTAGGTATAGGATTGTATTTTACAATGCAATGTATAGAAAATGATCAAAAAATTATCGAGATTCCTGTCACATTTAAAAAAAGAATTGGCAAATCAAAGATTTCTGGTGTCAGTACTGGCAAGACAATACGTGTTGGATTGAATTTTCTTTGGTTAATTTTAACAGTCTAGATTTCAGAATAGCAGAAAGGATATCAGGGATTAGTATTTTTTAGTGATTTTATTCTACTTAACCCAAAGATGATAAAGAATAATGAGAATATTATTCCTAGACCTAATACCTCAACATGAGCTACTGCTACTTGTGATTTAATAAATAATGGATCAAGCCATATAATGAAAGGACTGTAAAAAATCTCTTTCCAATAAACAAGGGTGGTTGTTGCATGTGCAACTATTAGTAATGAAAATGAGAAAATTTGAGTTTTCCGATTAGAGATTGAATTAAAGAATTTCCAATATCCATAAGAAGATACTAGAATTAATGGTAGAAACATCATAATAAAAAATCTACTTGTAGAGTATGATTCCATCATTGTGGATAAAAATAAAAATATACTTGAAACCCATAGAATAATTATTAATTCAGAACCTGTGACGGTCTTGTTTTTGATACTATGTATTAGAAAGCCTAAACCTGTAAAAAATAATATTGATAACGGGATACTTGAAAAATTATTTGCACGATCAACTGATTCAGGTATATTATCTGAACTGAAAAAATTGTAGTATGTGTCAATCACAGGGACAAAAGAAACTGTTATGGTACTCAAGAATCGTATGTGTAATTTTGATTCAGCCTCCCAGGGCATATGCAAACTCATTTCTTTATTGTAAGCATCCAAACTTTCTTTTTGGAAAATTATTTGATCAACAGGTCCAATCCAATAGAATGGTAATGTTACAATTATTGATACAAATAATATTCCTACGTATAATGAAGAAATAGCAATTGACTTTGGAAAATAGTTTTTAATATGAAAATCTTTCCTAGATAATTTTTGATTGATTGAATTTCTTAGAAATATTGTCAAGATAAACATAGGAAAAAACATGAAGACAATAGCTTTAGTATCAAATGCAATTCCAAAGATTATTGCGCTACAGATTAATAATGAATATCGAATTTTCCCTCGTTCTTTGAAGGAATATAATAATAGAAAAAATGACAGGATCATGAAGAAGTAGATGTATGTTTCAGTCATTATTGTTCGACTATATGCAAACCATAAACTGTTGAATAGTAATAATAATGCAAAACTTAATCCTGTAATTCTATTAAAAAGAAATTTTCCAATATAGAATGCAAGAACAACTGTTAATGAACCTAAAATAGTGGAAAAAAATCTTGCCGCACCTAGTTCTGATTTTTCAGGAACATTAACTCCAAAAACTGGATCTGTGTGAGGTTTACATAATGGTGGTTTTGGTGCATAACTTTCCCATTCTTTCTCACCATGCAGCCATATTCCAGTTCCAACCAAAACATGTTTTACAAAACCATGTGTAGTAACCCAATGATCATCCATATTGCATCCTGTAACAGATAATAAATCACATTCACCATCTCCATTCCAACAAGGATGAAAGAAATCTCCATCCATTATTAGACTAAAATAGACCACGGAATAAGCATAGAAAAAATCTAATTCATCCTGATGTGGACCTTGTTCTGAGAGATTAAATGATAAAAATGAAATTGATATTAAAAACAATAATCCTGGAATTAAGAATTTATTCATTTTTGTGTTATTTCTAAGTGTAATCAAAACGTGTTCTCACTATTTTTTCTTAATTGATTTTGCCTTCGGATTTTTTTTAAGATACATATCATTCAATTGTTTAATGAGATTCAGTGTTTCGTTATTCATTAGTTCTAAATTAGGTATAACACAATGTCCACCGATATATCCAGGAAACATTTTCGGTCTATTTCCTAAAATTTTATGAATTTCATCAGAAAATGACCACATTTCATCATAGTCAACACCATACGATTTTGCAATTTGATTGCTAATTTGTGAATAGTTTATGAGCCAACCTAGATATGAAGTATCACAAATAATTTTTGCTAATTCTAATGTTTCAGGTTTAGACATTTTTTTAGTATTAATTCCAGATTTTTTCATTTTTTTAGAAAATGTTTCTGTTGCCCATTTTTTTTGTGGAGCATTAGGAGAAACTGCAAAAAATTTTGAATATCTTTGAATATCTTTGATCATTCGTTTATGCACTCCTCTAGTAGCACTATAGATAATTGGAATGTTAATTTTTTTCTGGAGTCTATCAGTTGTTCCAGGACTAATTGTACTATGGATTACTATACACTCAGGATTGAATTTCTCATTTAGTTTTAATACATGATTATCAAATTTTGGAGAAACAGGAATCGCGATATGCAAAAAAGAGGTTTTGGCATGATTAAGTCTATCAAATTTTTTTTGATTCATTAATTTTGTATTTAGATCATATCCAACTACCTCAAAATTTTTTGAAAGTAATTTAAGAATTGGAGTTCCAATTTCTCCAAGTCCTGCTACAACATCTTTTTTCATGATTTTTTACATTTTTGTTAGTAAATTAATCTAGTGTAGTATTACTATCAAAATCTTTCACTATAAACAATCTATACCAAATTTCAACAGCCAATAAACCTAAAAATTTATTGATGTATTTTATCTCTAAGTTTTCTTGGGAAATATAACATTCTATCCAATTTGAATTTATTATATTATTTTCAACTATGTAACCACCTATAAGATATTTTTCACATAGTTTTCTCCCATATTTTTTCCAGAGATTTTGTGTATTGACATTAAATCCTAGTTTTTCATTAGTTACTAACATGTCTGCATCATACTTAACAAGTAATTTTCGAAGTAATAATTTTCCAACATTATCATTTTGGTTATATTTGAATTTATTATGAATTGGAAGAAAATATGATATTATGTCTTCAGAAATAAAAGGTGAGATTGATGTAAGACCAAAATGTTCTTGGAGAGAATTATTGACAGGACTAAAGTTATAGAGTAGCTTACCATTATAGTCAGCAAGTAATACTTGATCCAATCTATTTAAATTATTTTCAAAAAATGGAGATAATGTTTTGTAGATAGAATTCCAACTAAAATTCACATTTTTATGAAATAATTTATCTTGATCAGGTACACGATCTCGTTCATGACAACTCAGATATGCTTTAATTTTGTCTTCTAATTTCGAGGTATTTGTCGTTGTTTCAAGAAATTTTTTATATCTGAATGTGTAACCGCCAAAAATTTCATCACCTCCATCACCTGATGCAAGGAATTTTGAGAGAGTTTTAGCTTTTTTTGACACATAGTACCAATGCGTGTCCCAAAATGGTTGTTTAATAATGCTAATTGCTTTTGGTAATTCTTTAAGGTAATTTTCTATATTAATTACAGATTGTTTTGCTTCAAATTTTTCTGCAATTTTTGAAGCAGGGATTGTTTCATCAATACTATTTGCAAATTTTACAGAGATTGCATTTATTGTAATATCTGGGAATGATTTTCTCAAAAATGCAAGAACCAATGTGGAATCAACTCCACCACTTAATGCTATAGAAATTGAATCAGTATGATCAGATATTTTATTTTTAATATAATCAATTAACAAATTTTCAATTTTTTCTAATGATGGAGGTTCTATAGATGATGCAAAATTTTTTGACGTATATTTTGGAAGTGACGGTTTTTGAGTTGGATCATATCTGAGTGTAAGAATATTTACTAAGGATGATTGATTAACTTGCAAACTAGGAAGATCCACGACCTAGTCCTCTAAAAATTAATTGATTTTGTTTTGCAATTTCTGGTTCAATAATTCCACGTGTGTCAACAAGAACTGGAGTTTTCATTTGTTTGAATAAAGAAATTTCAAGTTTTTTGAATTCTTCATGAGCAGTAACAATTATGGCAGAATCCACATCTGAAATTATTTTATCAAGATTTTCTTCAGTAGAAATATCAAATACTTTTTGTGAAACATAATAGGGATCATAAATATGAACAATTGCACCTAAATTCTGCAGTTTTTTAATTATGTGTTCTGCAGGGGTTAATTGGATATCTTTTACATTTGGTTTGTATGATACACCAAGTAAAAGTATGTGAGAGTCTTTGATTGGTTTATTATATTCTTTAAATCCATCTTGTAAAAGTTGAATAACATGTTCAGGCATTTTTTCATTAATTTTTCTACTTGATTCTATAATATTTAATTCTGAACCAATTCGTCTTGCCGTGTTTAAAAGTTGATAAGAATTAATTGGTAAACATGGCCCACCAACACCAGCCCCAGGATAGTGAATTTGAAAATTATATTTCTTTTTTGCAGCCTCTAGAACTTTCATTGTATCAATGCCTAATTTTTCAAACATTAATGATAATTCACTGATAAATGCAATATTGATATCACGAAAAACATTTGTTGTTAACTTAACTGCATTTGCAGTTTTACAATCAGACATTTCAATTAATTCTACACCAAAAACAGAATTATAAATTGATTTTATGATTTTTGAGATATTTTTATTTATTCCACCAACAAGTCTTGGAAGATTTGTGAAATCATGAAGAATTTCTCCAGGATTAGCATTTTCAGGACATACACCTATGAAGAAGTTATTTTCAGCTGTTAGTCTTTCATTATCAGTGATCATACTAATCATTTCATCTTCAATAAATCCAGGTTCAATTGTACTCTCAACAATTACTAAAGAATTTGGTTTAAGAAATTGTGATAGTTGTGATGCCACACTTTTCAGTGCAGAATAATCCGGTACATTATTTTCATCCATTGGAGTAGGTAATGACAGTAAAATCAAATTAGAATTGGATACACCGTCTTCAATTTTTGTTGTAGCAGAAAATTTTTTTTTAGAAATTACATTATGAAAAATTTCTTCATAACCAGGTTCATCTTTAAGAGGAAAATTATCTCTATTTATCATTTCAACAAGTGATTCATTAATATCAACCCCAACAGTAGTTAGGCCAGATTTTGCAAATGATAATGCAGTAGGCAAACCAATTCTTCCTATACCTACAACACAAACACGTAGGGTTTTTGAATCAAGAGATTTTTTTACTTCTTCGAGACTTTGCATGTTAATATTAGAATATGACATTTTTTTTCACTATTTTTGCTATTTTTGAACTTTTTTACTCTATTATAATTTTGTAATGATAGCTTTTATTCCAAAATCTTAAAAGCTTAATGATAAGACTAAGAATGGATTTTTGTGACTAAAATAGTAATTACATCAGCAGGAAAAGGTACAAGACTATTACCATTTACAAAAGAAATGCCAAAGGAGATGATGCCAATTTATTCAAAAGCGTTCACAAAAAATAGAGTAGTTTTACCATTATTACAGTACATCTATGAACAACTTTATTCTATGGATTTTCGAGATTACTGTTTTGTAGTAGGACGTGAAAAGAGATCAATAGAGGATCATTTTACACCACATGATGCGTATCTAAGAGAATTAAACGGGGATTATAAAAAATTAATAACAAAATTTTATAGAAAATTAGAGGATTCACATTTAGTTTGGATTAATCAAAATAAACCACTAGGTTTTGGTGACGCAGTAAAACGTGCAGAGAGGTATGTAGGAAATGAGGATTTCATTGTTCATGCCGGAGATGTTACAATTCTAAGTAAGTCCAAACACCCAGTTTTACGATTAATAGATATTGCAAGAAAAAATCCAGATGCTAAAGCAATTTTATTATGTAAAAAAATTAAAGATTTTAAGAGATATGGGGTTCCAACTGTTAATAAAATATCTAGTAATTTATTTTCAGTAAATGAGGTTATTGAAAAACCAGATAAACCAAAATCTAAGTTTGGAATACTACCACTATATTATTTTAAATCAGATATTTTTTCTAGTCTAAAAAAGATTAAAACTGGAAAAGGAAAGGAATTTCAATTAACAGATGCAATTCAAAATTTAATTAAAGAAAAAGAAAAGGTTCTTGCAATTACATTAAATGAAAATGAAGATGAAATTGATGTAGGAACGGTTGAATCATATAAAAATGCACAAGAGATTACATTTAGGAAAGCATGAGTAAGAGAGATAATTTGGCGAAGATAGCAATAATAGGATTAGGGTTTGTAGGATTATCACTTACTGCAGTTTTAGCATCTAAGGGCTACAAAACCATTGGTATAGATGTTGATAAATTAAAATGTAATAAAATTTCACAAGGTAATTCAACATTTTTTGAACCAAAATTAGAAAAAATGTTAAGAGATGGATTAAAAAAAGATCTGGTAATAAGCAATAATTTTTCATTGATTAATGATTGTGATTATATTTTTGTTACTGTAGGAACACCACAAAGATCAAATGGTGCAATAGACCTATCAATGATTAAGAAAGCAGTGACAAGTATTGGAGAAATTATTCGACATAGTAAAAATAATCCAATAATTTTGATAAAAAGTACAGTCATACCAGGCACAATGCAAGATATCATCTTACCAATTTTAGAAGAAAGATCAAATAAAAAAGCTGGAAAAGATTTTGGGCTTATTTCAAATCCAGAATTTTTACAGGAAAGTAGTGCAATTAAAGATACGATTTATCCACATGTAATAGTTCTAGGAGGATACAAAACAAAATTTATGAAAAAGATGCAAAGTTTTTTTCATAAATTACATCCAAATATTCCAATCATAATAACAAATCACCAAACATCTGAGATGATAAAATATGCAAATAACTCATTTCTTGCAACAAAGATTAGTTTCATCAATCAATTATCAAGTATATGCCAGAATATTCCAGGAGCCAATATCGATGATATTGCAACAACGATAGGATTAGATCCTAGAATTGGAAAACAATTTCTTAATGCAGGACCAGGATATGGTGGTTCATGTTTACCAAAAGATATCAAAGCATTGATTAATTTTTCAGATAAAGCAGGAATTAAACCAACATTATTGCATGCGGTAGAAAAAACTAATGAAAATCAATTAGAGCAAATTATTAAATTAATTAAAAAGATAATAGGAAAAGATTCTGGAGTACAAATATCTGTTTTAGGAACTGCATTTAAACCAGATACAGATGATATTAGAGATTCCATATCTGTAGAATTAATAAAAAAACTATTGGTTCTAAAAAATAAATCTAAGATAATTATTTATGATCCAAAGGCTATGAATAATACAAAAAAACTATTTGAGGATAAGATTAGATATGCAAAATCTATTTCAGAATCTATAAAAAATTCTAAAATTATAATTTTAATGGTTAATTGGAAAGAATTTCAAGGATTAAATAATAATTCGTTTAAAAAATCTTCTAGAGTAAAAATTATCGATTGCAGAAGAATATTAGCAGATAAAAAATTTGATGCGGATTATTATGCAATTGGAATAGGGCGCGAATAATGAAATTTGTTGTTACAGGCGGTGCAGGATTTGTAGGTAGTAATCTAGTCAAATTACTAGTCAATGAAGGCCATACTGTAATAGTGATTGATAATCTTGTTAAAGGTAAAAAATCAAATTTAGAATCAGTTCTAGATAAAATAAAATTTTATGAAATTGATATTAGAGATTATAAATCATTAAAAAAAATATTAAAAAATATTGATGGTGTTTTCCATCAAGCTGCACTTACAGTTGTACAAGATTCGTTTGATAAACCAGAAGAATATCATGAAGTAAATGTTGTAGGAACAGATAATATATTCAAATTGGCAAATGAAAATAATTTCAAAGTAGTTTATGCAAGTAGTTCAAGTGTTTATGGACACAAAGATTCTATGCCAATTACAGAAGATTCAATGAGAGAACCAATTAATCCATATGGGCAAACCAAATTAGATGATGAATATCTGTATGAGAAATATTCTAAAATTGGTACAAAGATTATTGGCTTACGTTACTTTAACATTTTTGGAGAAGGTCAAACTCTTGAATATGCTGGAGTAATAACAAAATTTTTAGATAGAATAAAACAAAAAAAATCCCCAATAATTTTTGGAGATGGTTCACAAATTCGTGACTTCATTTTTGTTGAGGATGTAGTTATGGCAAATTTGTTAGCAATGATGAGTGAAGTTTCAAATTTATTAGTAAATATTGGAACAGGGAAAGCAATAACAATTGTAGAATTAGCAAACATGATGTTAGATATTTCAAAAATAGATTTAGAACCAATTTTCAAAGATTTACTAGATGGGGATATAAAAGAAAGTCAAGCAGATAATACATTAGCAGTAGAATCTTTCAATTGGAAACCAAAAAAGAGATTAAGCGAATGGTTGAAGGAGATTTTGTAAAATGAAGATTCCATTTTTTGTTCAAGAATTTACTCAAGAGATGGAAGATGCTGTAATCCATGCATTAAGGAATGAATCATTTGTTGGTGGGGAGAGTGTTTCAAAATTTGAAGATGAATTTGCACGATATACAGGAACAAAATATGCAGTTTCAGTTAATTCAGGAAATAGTGCATTACAAATTTCGTTAATGTCATTAGGGATTTCAGATAAATCAAAAGTAATTACACCGACAAATTCTTTCATTGCTTCTGCAAATTGTATTAGAATGACAAATGCACAGCCAATTTTGACAGATATCAATTTGAGAGATGGAGGAATTGACATAAGCAATGTTAAAGAAAAGGCAGACGCAATAATTCCAGTTCATATTTATGGAAATCCATGTAATTTTGATTCAGTAAAAAGTTTAGCGGAAGATCAGAAAATACCGATTATCGAAGATGCATGCCAAGCTCATGGTGCAATTTATAAAAATAAAAAAGTTGGAAGTATTTCCGATGTAGGATGCTTTTCATTTTATCCTACAAAAAATATGACTGTGGGAGGAGATGGAGGAATGACTACAACAAATAATGAGGAGATAGCAAGAAAAATAAAATCAATAAGAGATAATGGAAGAAAAACAAAAAATGAGTTTGACAGATTAGGTTTCACTATGAGACTTAACACAGTAAACGCTGCAATAGGAAGAATACAACTCAAACATCTCGATGAAAAAAATTCAAGAAGAAGAGAAATTGTATCAATTTATCGAAAAAATTTAGTTGATAATTGTATTTTACCTGAGAACCCAGATGGAAAATCAGTTTATCACCAGATTGTTTTAAAACATGAAAAAAGAGATGAGATACGTGAAGAATTAACAAATAATGACATAGGTTCTGCAATATACTATGAAAAACCAATCCATATGCAACCAATTTATCTAGATTATGGTTTGAATTTACCAAACAGTGAAAAGTTTTCAAAAGAAATTATGTCATTGCCATCTTATCCATCATTAACAAATGAAGAAATAGAGATTATTTCAGAGCATGTAAATAAAATAATTAATTAAAAATGAAATTATTAATTGGCGGATCTAGTTCGAAGATGTTTCATCTGAAAGAATTTTCAGAGATGCTAGAAATTAACAATGTTGAGACAAAATTGGTTCTAGATGTAGACTATGCAGATGGATTTCCAAGTAGAAAAATGAGTAAGTGGTTTTCAAAAGATACAAAATTTAAAGATTTAATTGAAGAATTCAGACCAGATTTAATCTTAGTAGATAGACAACGTCATTTTGCTTTAGAAGCATCAAAGATGGATATTCCATTAGTTATTCATTTGAGAGGAAATTATTGGAAGGAAATAGAGATGGCAAAAAAAACTCTTTACAGTTCTCCTCCAAAAAAAATAGCTATAAACAAATGGGACGAAATTGGTGGGAAATGTTTTCAAGCAGCAGACAAAATTCTTCCAATTTGTAAACATCTTGAAGATGTGGTGAAAGAACACTATCCACAAAAATCTTCATCTGTAATGTATCAAGGAATTCGTTCAGATAATTGGTATGAGAGTGAAGGTATGAAATTAAAACATCCATGTGTAGGATTAGTTCAAGGTGCAGTAATTTTAGAAAAAACTGAACAGTTACTTACATTAACTAAAGTTCTTGAAAAGATGCCAGAAACTACATTTTATTGGGTTGGGGAT
>Ga0315316_10000832_pt1 | contig 21029 bp, 13 predicted proteins | sample M160m3416metaG_FD_203702 | JGI IMG/M metagenome (GOLD analysis project Ga0315316, IMG submission 203702) | Ammonia-oxidizing marine archaeal communities from Monterey Bay, California, United States - M1 60m 3416 | ecosystem: Environmental > Aquatic > Marine > Intertidal zone | place: USA... | reverse complement strand
TCGGCTGTATCCAGAACAGCCATAGGTTTACCCGTGGTGCCTGATGTTCGATGGAATCGAACGTATTGGTCTACCGGCCAAGTCAGATTGTTGGCGAAAAGGCCTTCTGACAAAAGCTCGCGTTTGTTCGTAAACGGAAGTTGTTTTAATTGCTCAAGACTTTCTAGTGCTGTAAGGTCTCCAAGCTTTTCGTGGTAGAAGCGATTGGCTGGCAGAATCTGGGCTAACAGCGTATTTAGCTTTTCCAGTTGGAGACATTCCAATGCCTCGCGTGACAAAGATTGAATCTCGTCACGATAGGTTCTGTCGTCAAGTCCCGCAGAAGTAGGCATGGTATCAAAGGAAAGGTGTAACAGGAAAAAAGTGAATTACTGGTTCGCTGGATCTGGCGTTGATTCAGGAGTGGTCTTTGGATTTTCAGGCAGGCCAGGAACACCTGGTAACCCCGGAAGGTTTGGAAGTCCGGGAAGACCGTCCCCAAGCTCTGATGATCTGGCTTTGATCAGATCGTTGTTTGTTAAGTGAATTTTGTTGAAGGTGGTTTCGTCAATTAAATAGAACCAGTCCGCAAAACGACTGTTGAGAATTCGCACCGAGTTTTGAGCTGCTATCAGCTGCGAATCATATTCTTCTTTCAAACGAGCATTTTCTCGCATGATTGTTTCTTTGAGTTCTGCTAATTGCTCCGGTGTTAAAGCAGGTTGCTCTGCTTCTTTGGTGGATTGCGAATCTGTAGTGGGATCTTCAGCCTGACAACTTCCTTCCGAATTGGGTTCGGCAGTTCCAGCCTCTGGAAGGGGAGTGTAGGCAGGGGTGGGGATCATATTTGGCTGAAAGGCAGTGGTAACAAACAGGTACCGATGGATAGAGTCTTGTGCTCCTGAGGTGGAATCCACTTCACCAAAACGAAGGATGTACTTAATTCCTGTTTGCATCGAAATGTGGATCTCGCCGTTAGCGCTCTTTAAATCCATCAGGTTGTCGACCGTCGTATTGGGGTCACCAAACAATCCTAGCTGGGTCAATGTTTCTGATGTCTTTACGTCCGCAATGGCTGCGGGTGTGATTTTCAGATCGGGACGGAGGACCGCCGGTTTTCTCAGCACTCCTTTAATAGTCAGATTTTCAAGTGCACTTTGTAAAATGTTAATCCGGTCTAAATCAAGTTCTTCATTTTCGGTCAGCTCAATGGTGAATGGCTCCTGTGTGTTTTGGTCGTACTGGACCATGTTGTCCAGTTTCCAGGCCAGATCAACATCATCTAAGATCATGGAAGAGTTAGAGCGACGTAGCATGATGGGACTACCTTCCGGGTTCAAGCTGATGAAGTAGTCTTGAATGGCAAGTTGCCGTACATCCAGCCCATTGAGTCCAAGAAGGTTTGTGTCAATCCATTTGGAAAACTCAGTTTCAAAAATGGCCATCTTCAGATCGACGGTAAATACAGTGTCACTATCTGGCCTGCGAGCAGCGTAGTAGGCTTGCTGCATTCGAGGGTCGAACCCCGCATCCGTTCCTTTCATTACTTTGGCACCAACTATCAGTGAATAAGATTTTCCTTCTTCATCGGTCACCGTAATAAGCGTTCCAACACCATCGGTGCCAACGTCCAGTGTGTCAGTGTTTGGCTCGATGACGTGGTAGTCTTCGTGGGCACCACTGTCGACATCAATGACTTCTTTTACTTCTAAGGTACTAAACGCGGCCGCAGCGGACCCCATTTGTTCTTCCGCATCTGCCGGATAGTTATTGTGTGAAGGAATAACCCATTGGCCCGTGCCGTCACGCTTGACACTAAACGATTTGATGCGGGCAGTTAAATCGTCATAGGTGGTGATTTTTAATTCCACCGCTCGTTCAGCAGTGAAACCTTCAAAGACTGGGTTGCCTTCATCCTGTTTAGCAATGCTTCGGCGGTTCTGTTGTGTATCTGTTTCACCAATATCATTGGTGAGCACAGCGGCTACAACTGAGATGATCGCCAGGGCAACGAAAATACAAGTTTGAATGACGTTGTTCATATCGAGGAATCTAAGTTTAGTTTGTTGTAGTTAAAGGGAGACTGAAGACTGTCGTGTTAGCGGAGTCGAGATGCTGCGACTCCTTCACGTTCCTTAATTCGTCGATTAAAGAAGACAAAGACAGCGATTAAAAGTGGAGGAATTGGTGGAATCAGGACGGCCAGGAACTTGTACTTATTCTGCATTCGGGCTATTTTTCGATTGCTGTCACGACGGATGGTGGCGATCTTTTTATCACGGTCCCGCTCCTGCTTCACCTGTTCAACCTCCAGTTTTCTCTGATTCTCCTGTTGGCGGCTATTCAGATTGATAACTTTTGCCCGTAATACAGCGGGGTCAGGCTTATCGGTGTTCGTTGGATCTTGTAGTGTAGCTAGTTGAGTTTGCAACGCCTCCATTTCACTTTGCATACCATCCTCGATTAATGTGATTTGACTATCCATGACTTTATGGAACTTGCTGATTTCATTCGTAAGCGTTTGTTGTTCCTCGTTGATCTGATGTTCTACGGTTTTTAGTGAGCTATGACGAAGCTTACGGTTGCGAATGGAAATGTAGTCGTTTTCTTCTGCCAGGAAGTCTATCACGTTGAGGAGAAAGGTGATGTTCTCAAATTTATAAGAGACATCCTGAAAGGCGGTAGGTCTGGCTCGTACAGTCAGGAAGGCATTGAACATAATATCTAGATCGCTGATATACACGACGTTTAATTGAGGGGTCTTGCCGTTGTCATCAGCCTGGGCACCGGTTGGTGTTCCCGTAATATGCACCGCCAGATTCTGAATCCCGTTGGTCCCTTCATTTTGGAGTTGTTTGATACGAGCTTTGGCACCTCGGCTACCATTGGCCATCGCCTGTAGTTCAATTTGATAGGGAGATGATTCAAGCGTACCTGAGTTCCGTACGGATGAACGAATCAGTGGAGTGATTGTTAGGTGATCTTTCGTGGGATCGGGTATGATCGGACTTCCTACCGGAATTAAAACTTCCTGTAGCTCTTTCGTGATCGGGTGATCAGGGTCCAGGTTGCGAGTGAAGATCCACGTATCGAGGATGTCCTGATACTTAAGCAGTGGATAGGGGTTTTCTGTTTGCCAGACAAGATTGGGATCCCATAGCCCCTGGTTTGTTACAGAAGGTTTTCCCGGAACCTGTATCGCCAATAAATCCCATAATCGCGAGATACTTCCCTTTTGTTGGGGCTGTCCGGGCAGTCCCATCATTTGTTCGATGGACTGGCGAGGTATGCCTGTACCGGGGGCCGAGATTGTTTCCGGACGCGGGTCTTCGAAGATGACAGCAGGCACACCGGACTGAAGGGCACGAAGAATATTCGTGAGTTTCATATTTTCCAGAGAAGAAGGTTGGGCGATGAATAATAATTCATATTCCGTGGTAGAGATTTCTTGTTCAGCATCAACATTAACAACTCGATACTGCTTCTGTAACTCAGTGATGAAGCTTTGTTGAGGAATTCGAGTCGGGCGACCGCTGGTAAAGCTGTACCCTCCTAAAATGTTGGCATCGGAGTCAATGATGCCTATCGTTTTACGGGTGCCTTTGGCGACAGTTGAAATTGAGCGGGCGAGTTCGTACTCGACGGGGATCCCGTAGTCAAAAAAGGGAACCACGACCTTTTGGAGTCCACTACGGAATACAGCACCCATAATAATGGGACGATTGGCGTCTTCGCCTGCAACCGTGACTACCGGAATACTGTGATTGTCTTCGGCGTTGGCGACAACTTCGTCGTAAGACTCGAGATTATCATGCAGCGTCAAATAGACATCGCTGTGAGTTCCGAATTCCTTCAGTAATGAAATCAGGTCATACCTTGTTTTGATATATTGTTCGGGAACCTGATTACTAATAAAGGCTTCGACGTAGACAGGATGCTCGGGGTCCAGATTGTCGATCAACTGGCGAGTATCATCTGAAAGCGAGCTTATTTTTCCTCGAGTGGTATCGTAACGCACCAGATCCTGGCTATCAAAAACGAGGGTTAATGAGAAAACCATGATGAACAGTGCACAGATTCGAACAAGGAAGTGAATCCAAAGTCGGTCTCCGTCACGTCCCCCGGACCAGTGTCTTTTGCCGATCATGATCATACACAGGTAGAGACTGATACAGATGATCATGAGGAAGTACATCATAGAGGATAAACTCAGAATACCTCGCTGGAAGTCATCAAACTGGGCATGGATACCCCATTTAGAAATTAACTGAGCAAAGCTTGAAGTGGATGCGAACAAGTCAGCAGATTTGGCTGCTACCAACGGCACGTTGAAAGCTAATCCAAAAACGAATGCGATCGTCATATTACTGGTGAGGAACGAAGCCACCATTCCGATGGCCAACATCGCCAGACCGATAAGCCAGTAACCAAAGTAGTTTGTCGCCAGCAGACCGGTGTCTAGGTCAACTGTCCAGACATTAGGCTCTTTTGCTAAAAACGCGAGCACCACGAAATTCGACAATTGTGAAAACAGTAGTGAGACCGTGAAGATTAAACTAGCGGAGATAAATTTGCCGATGACGATATCTGAATCTCGGGCGGGTAATGTTAGTAGTAATTCATCGGTCTTGCCACGACGCTCTTCAGACCAAATCCCCATCGTGATTGCAGGAATATAGATCAGCATGATCAGTGGTAGGTATTCATTCAGTTGGGATAGATTTGCCAGATTGGCATTGAAAAACTCTTTGGGCCAAAAGGCAGCGAACGAAGTCAAAAGTACGAACACGCACAAGAAAACATATCCAGTCGGGTTACTAAAGTACCCGCGGAAGTTTTGGCGCACCACGGCGATGGCCGCATGCCTTGTATAGTTCAGAGGCACGAGAATTCCAGCCAGAATGATCACGATCAGCAGATCGCGAAAAATTAGGTCACCCAAAGATAAAATCAAGTTGGTTCCGATTTGGTCCATAGTCCGCTATTTACTATTTCGATGTGTTGAACTTTGGTTTCGTTGCGACGTCGTTGTGATTAAATGGTGTCAATAAATTCAGTTTTGCGGCGGAAAGCCTGATCCAAAGTTTCGCCGGATTCAGCCAATTTGTTCATGGGCCCGTCATAAACCAGATGTCCTTCATTGATCATGATGACTCGATTTGCCATGGCTTCTACTTCTTGCATGATGTGAGTGGACAACAGGATGGTTCGGTCTTTACCAAGACGGTTCATCGTATTTCGTACTTCCTGAATTTGGTTAGGATCTAAGCCGGCAGTTGGTTCGTCCATGATGAGAACGTCAGGTTCGTGTAACAACGCTTGTGCCATACCGACGCGCTGGCGATAACCCTTTGACAGTTTACCGATGGCCTTGTGGATTACACTACCTAGATCACATAAGTCGACGACGGCTTCAATGCGTTCCGTTCGGGCTCGTCGGGACATCCCTCGGGCGTCGGCAAAAAATGAGAGTAGAGAATGAGGAGTCATGTCGAGGTACAGTGGTCCATTTTCCGGCAGGTAACCTAGGTGGCGGGAGCCAGCGATGCGTTCGCTGGCCATGTTATAACCAGCGATGCTGGCAACTCCTTCAGATGGAGACAGGTACCCCGTGAGGATTTTCATCGTCGTGCTTTTGCCGGCACCGTTGGGCCCCAGGAAGGCAACAACCTCCCCGCGTTTGATTTGAAAGTTAACGTTTCTTGTCGCGGCAAACTCTCCGTAGAACTTCGAGAGTTGATGCGCTTCAATCATGATCTCATCACTTGGTCCTGGTGGATCGCGATCGACCACTTCTGGTTCAGGTATCTCAACCGACGCCACATCCGTTTCTTTAGATGTACTTGCCAGCAATTGTGCTATGGAGTCGTCTTCTGTCATGGGAGATGTTTGCTTGAGTTTTTCGAATTAGGTTTGAAGGCGGTTATATATTAGATTTGTGTCTTGTGTGAATACGGTTTTGGATGGTTTCTGGTTCTATCCCGCTAATAGAATCGCAACCTTTTGAATTCACTTATCCTGATTTGGAAATTCGCAAGCGGCGATTCCAGTTTTCATTATCCATGCTTGGGAAATCGGTTCGTAAATGAACTCCTCGTGATTCTTCACGTTGTAATGCGGAATCCACCATGATACGAGCAATGGTCAACATGTTTTGTAATTCCCAGCCCTGCAGACTGGTGTACTGAGCAGGCAGGACATATCGTCTCCAGCTATCGATGGAAGCGAGTGCTTCTTGAAGCGTATTCGCTTCCCTCCGCACGCCGACAAATCGCCACATCAAACTTTTAAGTGAATTTGTAATGTCATTCAGGTCCATGATTTCGTTTGTGGATGTAACGTGTGGGTTACTAATCTGACGGGCTTCATAGTGTTCCTGCATCTTAGTGGCTGCCTGGGATGCTTCTTGCCCGGCGTGTGCTCCGAAAACTAAACTCTCTAACAGGCTGTTTGAGGCCAGACGATTGGCACCATGAAGCCCGGTGGCGGTAACTTCGCCCGCGGCCCACAGGCCGGGTAAGGTTGTTCGTCCAGACGAGTCGACGGTGACACCACCGATCATGTAGTGAGCTCCGGGGCGAACAGGAATCCGATCCGAGGTAATATTAATGCCAAACTTTTCACAGGTTCGAGCAATGCCGGGAAATCGGTTTTTGACGTACGAAGGATTCAAATGAGATAAATCTAAGTAAACACAGGGGTGCCGTGTCTTTTCCATTTGGGAAACGATGGCTTGCGAAACGACATCTCGAGGTGCGAGTTCTCCGCGGTCGTCAAATTCCTTCATGAAACGAGAGCCATTGTTATCTACTAAATAGGCGCCTTCTCCTCGCATGGCTTCCGTGATTAGATTTCGGCTACTACCTGCAATGTAAAGAACGGTTGGGTGAAATTGCATGAACTCCATATCTGACAATTCAGCTCCTGCACGAAATGCCAAAGCATGTCCGTCTGCAGTGGCAACCGGTGGATTGGTGGACTCACGATACAGTTGCCCGGCGCCGCCGGTGCAAAGAATGGTCTGCTTAGCCCACACCATAATCATAGCTTGACCCTGACGGATAAGCGCTCCGCGACAGACGCCGTCTTCGGTCAGTAGGTCGAGCGTAAAGGTATTTTCCAGAATGCTGACATTGCGGAGTTTGCGAGTCCATTGAATCATGGCTCGAATGATTTCTTTCCCCGTAGCATCCCCCAAAGCATGCAGAATACGATGATGGCTATGTCCGCCCTCACGACCGAGCGAAAGTTGCCCGGAATCTTTATCAAAGTTCGTGCCCCACTGCATCAATTCGCGGATGCGATCAGGCGCTTCTTTGATGACCATTCCAACAATGTCCTGATCACATAAACTACCACCAGCTGTAAGTGTATCCCGAATATGGTTTTCAAAGTTATCTTCGGGGTGCATGACGCCGGCGATTCCGCCCTGTGCATAATTGCTGTTGGATTGTTGCAGCCGATCTTTGGTCACAATCATCAGGTTGTTGGAAGGGTCAACAGCATTTGCCGCGCGCAGACCAGCGAGGCCACCACCGATAATCAGAACATCGGTAAAGCGGTGTGCCACTTCCTTAGGATGGAAGGGGACCAGGTAACGGGGTGTTATATCAGGCATCACGGTAAATTCCTGCAGGTAATACTACCTTTAATAGTAAGCTACAGTGGTTCCAGCACCCCGAACGCGTGGAAAGCGGTATCTCCTTTTCGCCGCTTTTTAAGGCCTGCTGCTGTTGCTGTCCTTACAACCTATTCATCTGATACAGTCGTACCCGTTCGGAACGACTTAAATCGCTGTTGAAGATGAGGTGGCAACCCGGATAATGCGCCCCCTCCGGACACTCCCTTGACGTCTCTAAGGTTCGTTTTTACCTGTCGAGCCTTCGTTTGAGAAGAAGGGCGTAGTCCAAGAGACTTCAGAGTATCATTGAGTGTTTGTTTACCGGTCTGAGTCTCATCCTGTTTTAGTTGCTCATATCGCGAAACCATTTCGCGAAGTTGCTCAGGTGTGATTCCCAGATCTTCAAGTAATTCATTACTTGGATTGTCCTGGTGATCGCGAAGATATTTTAGCGCCAAATCGGTGGCTTTACGGGCGTAGTCAAGTCGGGCCTGCTCCGTGTCACGTACTTCTTCAGGTAAGCCTAATTCATCAGTTGGATTCGCATCTTGTTGACCTGTTCCCGATTGAGGATTTGCTTGAGAGCCGGCACTGCCTTCAGTGTCTCCGGGTGCACTCATACTATCTTCGCTACCAGCAGTCTCCGAAGTGTTTTGCCCATTCGGCTCCGTGCTGTCACTGCTGCTCGAATCACTCATTTGTGGGCCATCGCTTTGTCCCATGGTATCGCTACCACCATCGTCCTCGACTTGTTCACCCTCGGCTCCAGCGTTTCCAGCACGAGGAGTTTTCATCGGATCCTTGGTGGCCATTCCTTCAGCATTAGGATCCGTAGCATTTCCCTTGTCCTGAGATGCTGGATTGGAAGGATCTCCGGTGTTGGGCGTTGTTGAGTCCTTTTGGGTATTGGCTTGTCCGTTCCCGTCTTCTGCAGAGGGCTGATCTTCAGTGCGGTTCCCGGAATTCTCTTTGGGGCTTTGATTATTGACGCCGTCATTATTCCCCATCATCGGCTCTTGTTCGGAACTTCCATTCTCCATCGGCTGGGTTTTCGATTGGTTGTCTCGTAGCCGATCCAGTAGTTTTTCAAAGATGTCTCCATCGTGCTGGTCATCTGGCTTTGAGCTTCCTTCGTTGTCTGGATTGTTATTGGTGTTGCCGTCGTCCCCAGATTCGCCGGTAGGACTTCCGTTTAAGGAGTCGCTATCATCCTGAGGTTCACCAGCCCCACTTTCTTCGGATGCCTGGCCCGTGTTGTTTTCGGTTTGATTTACCTCAGAGTTATTTGTTGATGCACTTCCTTCACCACCGGCCTGGGACTCCATGTCATTTGCGTCATCCGTATTTTCACTATCAGCCATGCCATCTTCTGAATTACTTTCAGTAGGATTTCCTGGCTTCCCACCTTCGTTGGCTGGAGCGTTTTCACCGGTACTATTGTTGGGATCCTCCGAGGTTTCTCCTTGTCCACCAGTGCCATTGTTTTCTGTGCCAGCATCACCATCGTCTTCCGTTTTTTCACTTGCTCCACCGGCCATCCCTTCGCCGGATTCACTCCCTTCACCACTGTCAGGAGACGCACCCTCTTCCGGTGTTTCCTCAGGGGGCCCGTCTTCCATCTTGTCGGACGGAGAATCAGGCATGTCAGGCTGCGCTGACATGTCATCAGGAGCTTCCATGTCTGTTGATTCAACAGGGTCCGTAAGGTGGATAATGAGGAGCTCGCTCTGAGCGCGATTGGGTTGTGGATTGGAAGAGGTTTTTCGATTGTCGACCGCCTCGCCGTAGACAGTGACCCGTGTGCCGGCCTTAAGATTATGTTTGGCGGGCGTAAAAATTGTCGAAAACTCACGTTGCTCTTTGTTTTGTTGGTTGGGTTTTAGGAGCTCAACGCGAATGTCGTCATGATTCTGCCCGGCCACCACCATGCAGACAGAAGATAACTGGTAATCGGGATCATGAGCTGTCCAAGCCAATTGGACCGATTGATTGACTGGAAGGTTCAGGGGGCCCTGTCTCAATTCCCGACGTGCGGGTTTCGTAAACTCGATGACTGGCATCAGATCCGTAAGTGTCGTAATCGAATGTTCAATTGTTTCGGGATTTGTTTCTCCTGCTTTACTTCGAAAGAAAACCTGATATCCCAAATAGGCAGGGATTTGATTGGCATTCACTCGAAGTTCAAAGATTGTTTCGCATGTTCGGTCATCCTGAAGGGTCATCGTTCGTTTTTCAGCACTTCCGGAATCGGTTGTTAATTCAATCCATGCTGAATCGATATCGGCGTTCGCTAACGCCGTGACTTTGATGGTCGTTCCCTCAATAGCTTCGACGTTGAACTGACGGGAGTTTAAAACATTTGGTAAGTCGGTATAGACTGGAAATTCGTATTCGACCTGTGTTACCCTTATGGCCGCTGCTGGTTTCACGGTGACATAATATTGTTTGCTAATCGCAGTACGTCCCTCGGGATGTCCGGCCTCAATCCAGTATGTGAAGCTGCGTTGAATTCCGAGTGGTTCTTGATTCAGAAGCAATTGATACTGATTGTTCTCTAACTCCATTATTTGTTTTTGCTCTCCGGTACTCCCGTCTGTCGAGTCGGTGACTAAATAGACAGGCGTGTCATTGTCAGCACCACTGATCACTGCCGTGATTTGAAGCGTGGAGCCGTAATGGATAGTCGCAGCACCCGGCTGGACTGATTCGATCAAAATTTCAGAAGGACGTTGCACATTATCCCAGGGAATGAAGATGCGATGCATCGTTTGTATCGACGGGTTGGGCATGATAGCGAAGTAGATCGCGGTGATTGCCAGAAAGCCCAGACTTGAGTATCCCCACAACGATGTTTTAGTCGTATCAACGCCATCGACGGTACGACCGTCGTTCAGGTCCAGGTAAGCGCGCTGAGCCATCGATTTCGCAATCGAAGGATGAATATGACTTTCCGACTTTATTTGCCAGAAGTTTGAAATGCTGTTTTTGATTTCTGGCGAGAGCTCTTCAATCTGTTGTGCCACGAAGAGTGGATTGATGCGCCCCTTCAGAGATCGAGAGATTAGGTAAAGACTAACCGGCGGATAAATGACAAACAGGCTGAGGAAGTAGAACCATCGTCCTACAGAGCCGAGCGAGCCACCCTGCACAATCAAATACGCCCAATGATCGATAACAAAGGAGGAAAAGAGAATTGCCAAACCAACGAGTGCTGTTTGACAGAACATGAGTAATAGGTCGAGTAGCTTCCATTGTCGGCAGTTGGTTCGGAGCAATTCAGCAATTTGGACTGCCTCTTCCGAAGTCGTAATATCGTGCTGTGATAAAGAGCCCGTGGCCATGATACTATCCGCTAAAACTTATCAAGTACTTCTGCTTATTATTATAGACGTCTGTTTTGCGTCAAAGTTCCATTGATTTTTAAAGTTCATTGACACAAGAAGCAAATTATACGGGGGCAACTGCTAGGAGTAGTGCTATTACCCTGAACTCGCAAAGAGTCTACAGTAGAATAGTAGGTAAGCACTACCTTATATTTATCGGTTTCATTACGGGTAATTCTCCGAACCAATTGTGTTAATCAGAGCTTCGATTGGTGGAAAAATGCCTTCGCCGAGGCTCGACAAGCCTCTGGAAATCGGTGCTTAAAGACTCCTCCATGCGATTTCATTTCAATCGCCGTAACCTTTAGGTAATTCGCCGTGTCAGAAAAAGTAGATTTTATTTATCTCGACGGAAACGACAACATCTGTGTCGCTACTAGAAATCTTCCAAAAGGGACGAGCTTAGAGGTTGAAGGCCAGCAGTTCGCGCTTCAGGAGGACATCAGGATAGGGCATAAAATTGCGATTCGTGAGATTGAATCTGAAACACCTGTTTATAAGTACGGTCAGCCGATTGGTCTCGCAACGAACCGGGTGACTCCGGGTGAATGGGTTCACGTCCATAACGTAAAACATGTCGCTCCGGAAACAGAATACGAAAAAGCGACGAATCATCCGGAGCCTTTAGCACCGATTACGGATCGGACTTTCATGGGCTATAAGCGCCCTAACGATACTGCCGGAACGCGAAACTATATCGGTGTGCTCTCGTCAGTAAACTGTTCAGCCTCGGTGGCTAAATATATCGCCCGGCATTTTGACCAGAGTATTCTTCAAGACTATCCCAATGTTGATGGTATTGTTCCATTTGCTCATGGTGAGGGGTGTGGGATGGAATTCGGAGGACTCAAGCACGAGATGTTGAATCGTGTGTTGGGCGGGATTGCTCGTCATCCAAATATTGGTGGTTACCTCATCGTTGGACTTGGTTGCGAACAAAATACAATTGGCTATCTGGTTGAAAGCCAACGTCTGGTACAGATTGACGGTGTGGCAACCTCTGGCGGTCCAAAATTACCACCAGTTCTGAGTATGCAGGATCATGGTGGCACGATGGCAACCGTTGAACTTGGTATTCAACAAATCGCGAAGTTACTTCCAGCAGCCAACGATGTGAAACGTGAACCAATTCCTGTAAGTGAATTAGTTGTTGGCCTGGAGTGTGGTGGATCAGATGGAAATTCCGGAGTGACAGCTAATCCAGCCGTGGGTGTTGCCAGCGACTTGCTGGTTGCCAGCGGTGGTACCGCCATGTTGTCTGAGATGCCAGAGGTGTACGGAGCTGAGCATTTGCTTACCGCTCGCTCACGCTCGGTCGAAGTTGCGGACAAACTTCTAGAGCGAATTCGTTGGTGGGAATGGTATGCAGATATCTGGGGTGAGTCGATCAATAACAACCCATCAGCAGGTAATAAAGAAGGTGGTCTAACGACCATTGCTGAAAAGTCATTAGGGGCTGTGGCCAAAGGGGGCTCCACTATTTTGGAGGCTGTATACGAATATGCAGAACCGGTCGATAAGCGTGGTTTTGTATTAATGGACACACCAGGCTTCGACCCTCCGAGTGTGACCGGAATGGTTGCTGGCGGTGCCAATGTTGTTGTTTTTACGACCGGCCGTGGCAGCTGTTTTGGATGCAAACCTACTCCATCTATTAAAGTCGCCACCAATACTCCAATGTATGAGCGTATGATCGAGGATATGGATATTAACGCTGGTACAGTGCTGACTGGAAGGACTGTGCAGGAACTGGGACGGGATATCTACGAAGAGATTATCGAAGTTGCCAGTGGTAAGAAAACCAAGAGTGAAATCCACGGTATCGGTGATGAAGAGTTCGTGCCGTGGACTGTGGGAGCTCAACTCTAAGTTACCTGGGTAATCACGATGCTGGCCGCCTACTTCAAAATTATAAATCGGACCACTAAATCGCCGCTGATTTGGCCCCCTCTTTTGTTGTTGTGGCTGTTGTCAGTGCCCTATCGACTGATCGTGAGTTGGCGCAATGATCGTTTTGAAAAGGGACATTCGGTTACCCGCGTTAGTGTGCCTGTCATTAGTATTGGCAATTTAACGACGGGCGGAACCGGTAAGACGCCGATGGTGCAATACATTGCACGATGGTTGCGAGACTGCGGAGTTCGCGTGACGCTACTGAGTCGTGGCTATAAGGCCGAGCAGGGTAGCAAGAATGACGAAGCACTGGAATTAGAACGCCGTCTGCCTGATGTGCCACATCTTCAGAATCCCAGTCGCGTTGAATCTGCGGCGGTTGCGATTGAAGAATTCGCTGCCCAAACCCTACTTCTGGATGATGGCTTTCAACATCGCTTCCTTGCCAGGGATCTGGACATTGTTTTGATAGATGCCACCTGTCCGTTTGGATATCGACGTCTGTTACCTGCCGGCCTGTTACGTGAACCCTTGTCGTCGTTAAAGCGCGCAGGACTAGTGGTGATCACTCGCGTCGACCAAGTGACACCAATTGAACTCCAATTAATTCGACAAACCGTTGAAAAATATAATCCGGAAGTAGCTGTTGTTGAGTTTGCTCATCACGTGGAAGGCTTTGAGAATTACTCGGGAGAAACCCTCGGCCTTAGTGACCTGGTGGGTAAAACAGTGCTGGCCTTTTCCGGGATCGGAAATCCATTGGCCTTTGCGGATTTGCTTGAGGAACAAGGGGTGGAGTTAGCGGCTCACATGGAGTTTGAAGATCATCATCATTTTAATCGTAATGATATTGAGAAGATTATTGCCAGAACAAAGGAAGTCTCAGCCGAAGCTATTATTTGCACGATGAAGGATTTGGTAAAAATACAAGTAGATCGATTAGGCAGCGTACCTTTGTGGGCCTTGTCTGTTGGAATGGAGCCCTCAGCCAGTCAAGAGTTGTTGGTCCAGGAACTAGGAAAGATAGTGGAATTGGTTGAAGCTGATGAGTAAGCATGCAGAGACGGTGATTGTAGTCGGAGCCACTTCCGATATTGCTCGTGCGACGGCCATGGAATTGGCCCGCAAATACAATTTAATTCTGGCTGGTCGCGATAGAACTGAGTTAGATGCGATTGCTCAGGATATCGTCATTCGATATGAATGCGACGTTTCGACGCTTATGTTTGAAGCACTTAACTCGAATGACCACGCAACTTTTATCAGCGAATGCTTTGAAAAAACGGAGAGGATAGCCGGGGCAGTGATTTGTCATGGTTTTCTTCCCGATCAGGTTGAGGCGCAACGTGACTGGGGCCTTGCTCGTAAGACACTGGATATTAATTTCACTTCCTGTGTGTCAGTGCTTGAACCATTAATGGAGCGTCTGGAAGGTCAGCAGGAGGGCTTCCTCGCGGTAATTTCCTCGGTGGCTGGAGACCGAGGTCGGCAAAGCAATTATCTTTACGGTGCCGCCAAAGGCGGGCTCTCTCTTTATCTCCAGGGTCTCAGAAATCGAGGTCAGCATAGTGGCGTGCATGTGATGACTGTAAAGCCGGGGTTTGTGGCTACCGCCATGACAGTGGGGATAGTGGATCCCAAGAGTCCATTGGTAGCGACGCCTGAACAGGTGGCTCGAGACATTGTTCGTGGGATAAAAAAACGTAAAGGTGTCATCTACTCCAGATGGTTTTGGCGTTACATTATGTTGGTTATTCGAAGTATTCCGGAACGAATCTTTAAGCGATTACGTCTATAAATCAGCCTATCGCAAGAGAAGCACCCCCGTTCTATAATGGCATCATGCCAGACAACAACGAGCCAATCGAAATTCGATCTCCTGAAGATCCTGCTTTAAGCGAACTGTGTAAACAGTTGCATGAACTGTCTGTCGATCTGGATTTTCAGGATGGAAATGGAGTTTATCCATGGCCTCAAAAACAGCTGGAACTATGTGCTCAATACGGAGTGTTCCGTTGGTTTCTGGAACCTGAGCACGGTGGTCTGGGCTGGAGCGATTATGATTTGACGCTTGGCTATCTGGCTCTGAGCGCTGCCTGTCAAACGACAACCTTTGTTATCACTCAACGCACGGGGGCTTGTCGACGAATTGCTTTGAGTGGAAACGATTTCGTCCGCGACGCGTTGATTCCGGCATTATTGGACGGAAGCCGCTTTTCGACGGTCGGGATTTCTCACCTTACCACAAGCCGTCGTCACTTAACGCAGGCAGTATTAAGAGCTGAAGAGACGGAGACAGGATTTCTGCTCAACGGATTCAGCCCATGGGTAACCGGTGGAGTTCATGCGGATACGATTGTTGTTGGAGCGCAACTGGAGGATGGTCGCCAGATATTGACGGTGGTACCTACCGATGTTTCAGGAGTGCATGCTGAGGCTCCGGCCAACTTGGTCGCTCTGTCAGGAAGCCATACAGGTAAAATTTCGTTGGTGAATGTTCAGGTTGATCGCAAGTGGTTATTAGCAGGCCCTGTCGAAAACGTGATGGCTCAAGGGATTGGGGCTCGCACCGGAGGATTGCAAACGTCAACTTTAGCGATTGGTTTGGCAGGCGCGGCGATTGATTTCATTTTTAGTGAAGGTGAAAAACGACCGGACTTATTGCCGCCCGCGGAAGCACTGAAAGAAGAATGTGAGTCATTGAGAGAGATCTTACTACATTCTGCCGCAGGCAATGAAACCTGTGGGACCGAGGAATTACGTCAGCATTGCAATAGTTTGGTCCTCCGATCGACTCAGGCAGCTCTTTCTGCTGCCAAAGGTATGGGGTTTGTTACCGGGCATCCTGTCGGTCGCTGGTGTCGTGAAGCACTGTTTTTCATGGTTTGGAGTTGTCCACAACCAGTCGTCAACGCTCAGATGTGCCAATTAGCCGGTATTGCGGCGGAGTAAAAGAGATGGAAGAAACACATATTACCTGGCATGACCATGCGATTACACGTGAAAACCGTGAGAGCTTAAACCGCCATCGAGGATGTGTCGTTTGGTTTACAGGGTTGAGTGGATGTGGCAAGAGTACTGTAGCTAATCTGGTTGATCAGAAACTGCATGTCCGCGGTGTCCATACCTTTGTTTTAGATGGTGACAATGTGCGACATGGCTTAAATGCCAGTCCACAGTTATTGGCGCCGTTGGGTGAAGTGTATGCTCAACGATTCGGCCTCGGATTTTCAGCAGAAGACCGTAAAGAGAATATCCGTCGGGTGGGTGCGGTAACCGAGTTGTTTGCTGCAGCGGGCTTGGTAACGCTTGTTGCTTTCGTTAGCCCTTACCGTGAAGATCGAACCAATGTACGTGCACGGATTGAAGCATCTCGCGACGGTGATTTCGTCGAAGTTTTTGTTGATGCACCGTTGGAAGTTTGTGAATCCCGCGATCCAAAAGGTCTCTATGAAAAAGCTCGTGCAGGTGAGATCAAAGGAATGACAGGTATTGATGCTCCTTATGAACCTCCAGAAACTCCGGAGGTTCACCTTAAGTCAGATGAGCAAACCCCTGATGTTTTAGCGGACCAGGTGATTGCTTATTTGGAATCGGCTGGGATCCTCTCTGAAAAACTATAAATTGATACTATTCAGTTCAGAAAAAAGAAACGAGGAAAATTAAATGGCAGTCACAGTCGGTCAGGTAGCTCCGGGATTTAGTTTGCCCGATAAGGATGGGAATCAAGTTTCGCTGGATGACCTGCAGGGTAAAAATGTTGTCTTATACTTCTATCCCAAAGACGATACCCCCGGATGAACGAAGCAAGCTCAAGGGTTCCGTGATTTGAATCCACAGTTTGAAGCGTTGAATACTGTTGTGATTGGTGTCAGCCCGGACGGTGCTGAGTCTCACAATGATTTCATCTGCAAATATGATCTTCCGTTCAGATTGCTCTGTGATGAAGAGAAAGTGATGTTAACAGATTACGACGCCTGGGGAGAGAGAGTGCGTTTTGGTAAGAAGACGATGGGAGTTATTCGTTCAGCAGTTTTGATTGATGGTGAAGGTGTGGTATTAAGACACTGGAGCAAGATTTCGGACGCCGGAGCACATCCCCAGGAAGTGTTGGCTGCCGTCGCTGGTGAATAACCAATCAGCCTGATTTGTGTGATAGAATCGGGCAACAGGATATTGGCTCATTTTTAATTAGAGAATCAGATCTATGAAATCGTTAAAAGTTTTGACTGTTGTTAGTGCGCTGATGCTGACTTCTTTTGTTGTGGATACGGTGACCGCGGAAGTCCCACTTAATGGATTATCGGAGGCCGAGAAACGAAGTGGTTGGAAAGTACTGTTTGACGGTGAATCCACCGACGGCTGGCGGAATTACAAGAAAGAAAGTGTTAGCGACGGTTGGCAAATCAAGGATGGCGCCTTGATCCGGGCAGGCGGCGGTGCGGGTGATATCATCACAACCGGTCAATACAAGCACTTCGAGTTGTTCTTGGAATATAACATCTCCAAAGGCGGTAACAGTGGAATTATGTTTCATGTGACCGAAGAGTATAACGCTCCATGGCAAACGGGTCCCGAAATTCAGGTCCAGGACAATGTTGATGGGCATGATCCGCAAAAGTCGGGTTGGTTATATCAGCTATACAAGCCCAAGAAGCCGGCATGGGCGACGATGTTCGAAGAACAGGTTGGGTTCAAGGGGAAGGAGATGGACGATGCCACTCGTCCTCCCGGAGAGTGGAACTTAGTTTATCTACGCATTGGTCCTAAGAACTGCGAAGTACAGATTAATGGTGTGCACTATTATTACTTCAAGGTTGGTAGTCCTGAGTGGAATGGTTTAGTTGCTAAGAGTAAGTTTTCGAAATATCCGAACTTTGGGAAAATGGGTGAGGGGCATATCTGCCTGCAGGATCACGGCAATCTCGTTTCTTACCGAAATATCAAGGTTCGTGAGATTAAAGATGGTGAAGTTCCATCGATTTCAGACAAAGAGATCACTTTGAATGCTGTGGAAGCATTTCCAGGTATGACCTGGGAAGACTTTGAAGGTGTCGATGAGGATGGCAAGATTCAGGTCATGCGACCTGTTGAATTAGTTCATCCTGGTGATGGTTCGAATCGATTGTTTGCTTTGGACCAACGTGGTCGTATCTACTCGATTGACGCGACAGGTAAAGAAAAGGAAGCGAAGGTTGTCGTTGATTTTCAAGATCGAGTGCAAGCTCATGATGCCGCTGGTAATGTGAATGAAGAAGGTGCGTTGGGAATGGCGATCCATCCCGACTATGAGAACAACGGGCAAATCTTCGTTTATTATTCGTCGAATAAATCCAATCTCAAAGATGGTCGCGTTTCGTACCTTTCTCGCTTTACGGTCGATCTGAAGTCAGGCGTTGGTAAAGCTGCAAGTGAGAAGATGATCATGACGATTCCTCAACCGTTTTCAAACCACAATGGCGGACCGATGACTTTCGGTAACGATGGTTTGTTATATATCGGTATGGGCGACGGTGGTGGTCGAAACGATCCCACAGGGCAGGGGCAGGATTTAAGTTCCTGGATGGGATCTATTCTTAGGATTGATGTAGATCATCCCACAGAAACACGGCCTTACAGCATTCCGAAGGACAACCCATTTGTAGATATGGAAGGTGCCCAACCAGAGATTTATGCGTATGGAATCCGTAATCCATGGCGTATTGCTAACGATCCAAAGACCGGTACGATCTGGATTGGTGATGTTGGTCAGGATCAATGGGAAGAAATTAATATTCTCAAGAAGGGTGCAAACTATGGTTGGAGTGCTCGGGAAGGAAGTTATCAGTTTGGAAACGCTCCGGTGGATCCGGAATTGGAAGTGACTGATCCGATTTTTGAATACGATCACCAAATTGGTAAATCGATCACTGGCGGATATGTATACCGAGGAAAAGAGTTTCCTGAATTGCAGGGAGCTTACCTCTACGCGGATTATATATCCGGTCGTATCTGGGCATTGAAATACAATGTGAAGAAAGAGCACGTCATATCAAATATAGAAATCAAGTCATCGGGCACTCCCGTAATGGCTTTTGGTTTGGGTGAGGATGGTGAAATCTATTACACCGTAGGGGCAGCCAGTGGACGATGTATTTACAAATTTGCACGCCCTTAGAATTCGCTAGACGAAAGCTGGTAAATGGCATCCAGGCAAAAGACTGAAATCATAAAGAGACCTGCCGCTAAGCCGGCAGGTCTTTCTGTAGCTACCTGTCAGTTTCCAGTCGAGGCAGATATTGCCGGCAACAGGAATTATGTTCTTCGGCAAATGCAGCGCGCTGCTGGACTCGGCGCGCGTGTTATTCACTTTTCTGAGTGTGCTTTAAGCGGTTATGCCGGCGTTGAGTTCGATTCGATCGAATCATTGAATTGGGACCAACTAAAATCGGCAACGCGTGACATTATGCAATGGGCAAAGAATTTGGGCGTATGGGTTGTGTTGGGATCTACACATCAGCTGTCAGGAAAGCATAAGCCCCACAATTGCATTTATGTCATTGATGATCAGGGTGCCATTGTCGAGAGATATGACAAGCGGTTTTGTACGGGTATCGACGGGAAAAATCCGACATTGGATTTGATCCATTATTCGCCGGGAAATCATATGACCACTTTTGAGGTGGATGGGTTGAAATGTGGTGTCTTGATCTGTTACGACTATCGATTTCCGGAGTTGTACCGCGAACTAAAACAAGCTGGAGTTCAGTTGTTGTTACAGTCTTTTCATAATGCTCGAACCACCGTTGTTGAAGATCAGGAATACAATATCTGGAAAACAATTGTTCCCTCGACAATGGCTTGTCGCGCCGCGGAGAATCATTTCTGGATTTCGGCAAATAACAGCACGGCTTATCCATCCAGATGGGGAAGCTTTGTTGTCCGGCCAGATGGGGCGATTGTCAACAAGTTACCATTACATAAGGCAACGGTTATGGTGAATGAGATCGTATTCGATGGTTCATTCTATGACGCACCGGGACCCTGGCGTGACCGAGCCATTGCCGGTGTCCTTCATAGCGGCGGTGTTGTCAAAGACAAGCGTAGCAACGATCGGACAATTCTTTAGAGGTAGCGATTCTCCCGTCCTCTCTGTTCCTCCAAGTTTGATACAATAGCAGACGGATAAATCGTCCCCACATCGTTCAGTGATGACAATTGATTTATCTACAAGGCGGCCCTGATCGCAGTCGGGGTAAATCTATTACTGCAAGATAGTTAATTGTGAAGCTAATTACTCATTAGTTGTTTATTGATATTTGAGGAACACTTGTGATGTCTTATTTGAAGTATGGGTATGTATTTTTATGCGTCATTTTTTTGGTGGGTTTACCACTAACAAGTTGGTCTCAGGACGCCGTGCCTGAAGGTGAGCCAACTTTGGAACTGGCTGAAGGAGAGTCGGAAAATGTCTCGACTGAAGAGGCTTATGAGGTAGAAGATCAGAGTCCTGAAGAACTCGATCACGAAGCACAGCAGATATTGGATCTAAAGCAAGCGGTTGCAGCGGCTGCTAATGCAGGCCATAACGGCTGGATGTTGGTTTGCTGTGCACTGGTTCTTTTTATGACCGCTCCGGGTTTGGCTCTTTTCTATGGCGGTTTAGTTCGTAAAAAGAATGTCGTTTCGGTTTTGATGCAGTGTTTATTCCTGATGGGTTTGATGAGTGTTGTTTGGGCGGTTTGTGGTTACTCGTTTGCATTTGGAGGTAATGGGTCATCCCATCCGTTTATCGGTAGTACTGAATACTTATTTCTAGAAGGAGTTTCAATGACAGATGGAGTATTGGCTACTAAAGATAGTATTGCTGAATTGACTTTTGCTCTTTTTCAAGGAATGTTCTTTATTATCACGCCAGCCTTGATTTGTGGCGCGTTCGCTGAACGCATGAAGTTTAGTACGATGGCGGTGTTCTCGGTAATTTGGGGAATTGTTGTGTATTGCCCTATTTGTCACTGGGTTTGGGATGGAGGAATCATTGGTCACGGTGAAGGTGCGTGGGCCGGAGGGGCGTTAGACTTTGCCGGCGGAACGGTAGTACACATTAGTTCCGGAGTATCCGCCCTAGTTGCTTGTGTCCTGATCGGCAAACGAATGGGATTTGGTTCCGAGCC